>ERZ779892.51-NODE-51-length-130660-cov-5.637755_pt1 | contig 130660 bp, 116 predicted proteins | sample MGYA00511552_ERZ779892 | MGnify/ENA primary metagenome ERZ779892 (study PRJEB29588, sample SAMEA2154561) | human gut metagenome | biome: human gut; feature: human-associated habitat; material: faeces | place: Denmark | collected 2008/2010 ... | reverse complement strand
CATTTGTTTTATTCTTCTTTTTACTGTTCTTACGCTGATACCAAGCTTTATGGCAATATCGGATGTAGAAATTTTTTCGTTTTCTTTTATCATATCAAAAATTTTGGTCTGTATATTTTCTTGAGTGCCACCTTGAGTGCCACCTTGAGTGCCGTCTTGAGTGCCGTCTTCAACTCTATTAGTCTCTGCCAAATAATTAGCGACATAATTCAAATTATACAAAGTCAATGTAAAATCATCATAATCTGCTTCAAAGACTGGCATCTTCGTCTCATCAAATTCTACCTGTTCCTCGTAGTCTGCCAAAATTTTCTTAAAACCACTGCCTCTACGTTCCATGTATTTTAAACGACTGAAAATATCAGCTAAAATTGGATTCCTTCGTTTTGAAGGAATCTTCAACATATCTTTTCCTTTTAAAGATATACCACTTACCATTCCTCCCGGTGAATATATTTCTATTCTATCATCGAACATATCTATATGAACTTCACTACCTATCTCCATATAGTTTCTATGAATCAATGCATTTACTACACCTTCAAGCACTGCCCGATCCGGATAATCCGGCATTTCAATTCTGCCGTCATCAACCTTACGCCATGCCTTCTTGGAATTATTTCTTACAAAATCCGTTCCTGCCTGTAATAGTGTGACAAGACTGCCTGTATATTCCTTATCATCAAGTGCATCTACTATACCAGATGCCTTTGTAAGTCCATTCCATCTTGTGCAAAATAATCTGGAATGACGAACCGGAGATTCATCTGCCAGAAGCGCTCCTGCATTCGTCAGATTTCCTTTTTCATCAACCAATCCAAAAGATTCATAATCTGTATCTTCAAATGCATTTCCTGTTCTCTGCTTATATACCGATTTTAATTTTGTAAAAGACATATTGTTAAAATCATATCTTGACTTCAGACTATCATAACTTTCACCACTTCCGTGAAGTACCAACTCTCTTAACTGCGAAGGTGTCGCCGGAACACTTTCATTTCCTATACGCATAAATGCAATAAGTTGCCCATCACCCTCATAATAGTATGGAATCTGCTGCCCTTTCATAACTTCTACAATAACGAATGTCTTGTCATTATCTTTTTCAAATGAAAGCTTAAACTCTGGTATCGGATTAAGGTGTGTTTTAATTATCTCACTAATTTTTTCTGCATCTCCTTTAGCATCCGAAAGACCAACCAACGCATCATCATTTGCCACACCAAATACCAGCTTACCACCATAGCAATTTGCAAATGCACTTATACTCTTGCACCAGCTTTTGGGTTTCTTTGTCTCAAGTGCAACCTTTTTATCGTAATCTGTGGTTTCGCCGATTAGCTGCTTTATATCCATAGTTCTCACCATCCTTCTACATTAAACAAGTGCCTATTTACATCACATGGGTCACAAAGCTTCTTTTGTAATTCCCTTTTCTTCCAATTGTTTCATTATCACATTTTTTAATCTTGCAGGAATGACCACCTTTACCAAAAAATTACCTCCGTCCAATTCTTTAGGAGCTTCCGGCTCATGCGGGCACAATATATTATTCCCCGCATTAACACTTGTTCTCATTTTATCAATCGGAGTTTCAAATTTCACACCACAAACATATAAACACCCTTTTTGTCTTTGTATTCTCATATTTTCCAAATACGGATTGCGTGGTTGCATAATCATAAAGCCATGATCCAAATAAGAAACTAAATCAGTATAGAAATCCTTTTTATAAGTATAATTGTCTTTCAATTCCGGATATTTCTGCAAAAGTATTTCTGCATATTCACTTACACTTATACGTTGCTTTTTAACATTAACAAGTTCACACTGTATCTTTATTCTTGTCCATTTAGGATCATACGGAGAATATGACCATATAAATATAGCCGCATCTTTTTCAATATTTTCACAACAAGCAAAAAAATAATGCTACATTTATATCCATTGTAAAGTCAATTAATCTTGTAGCATGTATATAATGCTGATTATATGCCATTACTTCAAATAGTAAATCTCCAGATTCCAGTATACTCTCATCCACAGATGTATCTCTGCATATACTTGGAGTGATTTTCCAAGAAGAATCGCTTTGTCCTCTATAAAATTCCTGTAAGTAAGTTCGTTCATCACCTGGGGCACCTCTACCTGATCTTGGTAAATCATAGAACGAATTATAATCATTTGCAATTTGATATATCTGCGAAATATCTTCTACCATAATTTCCTGATAATCATATTTTTCTTCAAAATCTGACATATAGCCACCTCTGCTAAAACTTGCTAAATCAATCGTAACGCTCTATCCATCATTTTATATTCTTTTCTACTTATTATTGGCATATATACATCAATATAGTTATTCTCCGCCCATTGAAGTATCTCATCTAGATCAGCATACATCTCATTCTCTTTTTTATTATGTAACATACGATTATTGTTATTCTCAGCAACTGTTTCCTGCTGTCTACATCCAATATATATTTCTCGTGGCAAAACAAAATCTTTTATTATTCCTGATTTTCCCATATTAATATCATCTTTAATTACTATCCGCCATTCCTTTTCATGAATCCACTCATCTGACTTGGTTAATGTATTAGCCAATATGTTTCTTTCAGAACTCTCTTCTCGGTAAAATATTAATTTATCACTATAGATTACCGGCATACATTGGTATTTCTTAACAAGCTCATAAAGGTTATATCCTAAACATATTCCCTTGTGATCTGCCGCATAATATCCCCACATAGGAAATGAATTATTAACTTCAGAAAAACAAGCAACAAATAATGAACTTCTCAATGCTTCTGTTTTCCTATTTTCAGTTTCCTGTCTCATATATGTTTCCATAGCTTCTTGTCTCTGGCTCCTTGGATAACTGGCTTTCAATCCGCAATCAACTGTAACTAAACAATCATATGGATCGTTGAAATTAAATGCACTACTTAACCATAATTGATGATTTTCCAAATTTCGCAAATCCCTATTCAAACCTCTGCTATACCGATAAATCATTTGAGTCTTATCAATATTATCTAATATCACATTTCTTGTCTCTTGCATATTATTTAATGAAATCTGCTCTTTATAATCTGAAAACCATTCTTTGTTCATACACTTAGTTTCCTTTCACAATCTGTCTCATCCAACCATCATAAAATTCTTTTAAATTTAGGTTGAATGAGACCCGTTTTAACTAAATCTTTGCTTTTCCTTCCATAATATCTGTTCCTTTAAGCATTTCGTATTTCATTGAACTCTCTACTGCAACCTCCTCTGCCGCTGCTCCTTTCGCCTTTACTACTGGATCATCTATCATATTGTCACCTTTTACTTCCAAAATCAAATAACTTCCATCGTCCATTTTTACTAAGAAATCTGGATAATACTTCCTTAATCTATTCGATTCCGGATCAATATATGGAACATAAAAATCTGTCTGGTCAGCAGTAAACATTCCCGTGAAATAAGCTTTTTTTACGTGCTCATTTGCAAGCAACTGTAAAAATAATTGTAACTCAGGCTTCGAATCAAAAACATAGGTATCTGCGTGAAAACTCTTGTCTTTATTTTTCACAACAACAGAATCCTCTGAATTCTGCATTATAATCAAATCCTCATTTCCACTAAACTCATAATATCCACCTTCTTTAGGCTTCTTAAGTAATTTAACATCAACATTTTCTTTTACAATCTCTTTGTTAACCCGGTATAATGCCTCAAATATGGTTGGCACAATTTTATCATAAATAATATCATTATGTTCATTGACAGCTACTAGTATCTTATCAATTCCTTCTTCTGATTCCCTCAGTATCCTAGCAACTTCTGTGCATCTAATATCAGGAAAATATTTTGCTACTTCTGCCACCAACGTTATCTCAGTATACGCTGTTTTACTAACCATATAGTTAACATTGCTTTCACGCACAACCGACGAAGTTGTAAGTCCTTCTTTAACATACATTGTTGCATCATAATTTTCTGTTTCTATTTCTTTTAAACCAAACGATAATCCTCTATCATAATGCTTAGTTTCCAAAGAATATTTATAATGCAATTTATTCATGCGCAATGTTCTAGGTGGTTCTTTCACACGCACAGGAACTTTCTTACGTTTTTTATCCTTCTTAACTACAAGTTCCTCTATGCTAGTTCTAAAATTCTTTTTAAGCTCGTCATCCAATATATCCATATTCTCTTTTGACAAATACACTGTGGCCGTTAGTTGTTCATCTGTAATTTTTCTCAAACATCTCATTGTTGCTTGAAGCACAAAAACTTTTGACTTTGGACTTCTAAAAAGAGCCACACTAAATAATGATCTACAATTCCATCCCTCTCTACCTTTATTAACAAGCAATATAAACTGCTTCTTACTGCCTGCTGTTCCAGCTATATCAAGATTGTTAAAATCTCTTATGTCTTCAGATTTAGTAATCTTTTCGTCTCCAACATTAACTAAAATTTTATCAAGAGGTATTCCCAATTCAGATAGTACTTCTTCAACAACTGGCCTGATTTCATCACGAACTTCTGCTATCTCTGCACCAAAAATAGCCATTTTAGGTGCTAATCCCTCATATTCTTTTCCACCATATTTTGCCCAGAAATCGGCAATAACAGCTTTTAGGAATTCTTTACTTTTTACGTTACTATAACCAATAACGCTAGTATCTTTTAAGAAATTATTTGTAATTGCCGCCTGCAATCCATAAGCATATATAACTTCCGGAAGAATTTTATTATTGACGTATGGTGTTCCTGTAAAATTATAACAAGCAACCACTTTACTTCCATGCTTAGACAATTTCTTGGACAATTCATTTATAGTATTCCGCAGGCTAGTGCCCTTACCATTTTCGTGCAAAGCCTTCTCCAAGTCTGCTCCAAACATATGATGTGCTTCATCTACATAAATACCCATTTGTGAAAGCCTGGTAAGTTTCTCAAAACGTTGATTTGACATCAAATCGTCGTTGTTACTGATTTCCTGTAATATTCCAAGAACATCATCCAATACTGATTGTCCCGGTACCTGATCACTAAACAACTTGTCTACAGAACTTTTTTCTTTATGCTGAGCCTTTAATATAATTTTCTGTGTATTAGAAATAATTATATTATACTTGGAACCATCTAATGTATTTAATGTGGTTCCACTATCTTCAAGAAAATACACCTTAATATTTGCATCTAATACACCAATATATTCCGGAGGTACAACCTTACTCTTATCAAAAGTTACTATTTCTTTTAACGATTGCAATACTGTTTTGTCCGGCGCAAAAACCAATGCATTATGACAATACTTATCATCTCGAGGCCATTTTGAAGCAAGAAGAAACTCATAAAAAATACAGGTAGCCATGAGAATTGTCTTACCTAATCCCATAGTTAATGCAAAAATATAATTTGGATAATCTTCCGCATATTTCTTTATTTGTAAAAAGTAATCATGATACTGTTTTGGTGAATAAACATCATATAATGTCATCTGCCCAGCTTCATCATAGAATCGTCTATCTGAAAAAACACCATTTCTCTTTGACCAGTCATCAAACATCTGATACATCTGCTGATTATTCATAAATTCTTTTACAAACACATACATTTCTAAGGCTTCAAACTGTGGGGTTCGTAAAAATGCGTCTGGGTTCTTTTCCTTGTCATTGTAATCCAGATATTTCTTAGTTATTTCACGATACCTGTTTCTTATAATTCCTCTATTATCTACATAAAATGAACGAAGGAACTCAAAAAAGGCAAATTCCATTCCAACTTCTTTTGCCATATCTATACCTCCAGTTCAAGTGATTCAGATAACAAATCCGTTATCTTTATTTTAATTTTACCTGCTGAATCTGGAATTTCATATATACCAGATACCAACTCATCTTTTGCCGGAATGTCACAAATTGTCGGTCTCATTGTCTGACCATCATAATTCCAGTCAATATAGATAGATTCTACCAACTGTCTCCAATCTTCAACTGATTCTTTCTGCATACTTAATTTCTGTAAAAGATTCATCGGATAAAATTCTTTTATTATAATCTGATTGTTTTCCTTAACAACATTGGCATCTGCTTCTCTCTTAAATTGTAAATCTTTCTTATCCCTAAGAATATCAACTATCTCTATTTCCAAATTATACGAAGAAAGTTCCTGTTCCAACGATGCCTTCAAATCAGCTTCATGTCCCATGCAAATAATCTTAATTTTTTCCACCACGCCATTCGGATTTTCTTCCTTGCGCTTTTCAAATGTATGATATGGTAAATTAGCCTTGAGCTCTTCTAAATCAGCCTTTGTTGCAATACGATTTGTAGGCATGATTTTAACCATCCAGCCATCTAATTCTCCATCATATACTGTTGATGAATCAAATTTTTGAATACCTAATGCATCAATAATTAATTCTTTCGCCTCTACTGGATTTCTAAAAAAATCATAATTATTCACATTATAAATTTCAAATCCAGTATATTTTGTATTATCCAAGTCATTTGATGCAGTTATCAATCTCTTTGTGGTAGTTTGAATTGCACCTAAATTAATATCCGCACCTATAAATCTGCGTCCTAATTTCATAGCAACAGCTTGTGTTGTTCCTGAGCCCATAAAACAATCAAAAACAACATCCCCTTCATCAGATGATGTATTTATTATTCTTTCAAGCAAAGCCTCTGGTTTTTGTGTTGGATAATTTAATGCCTCTCTTGCTTGAGAATTAATAACATAAATATCTCCCCATAAATTTTGAACCGGTTGCCCCTCATATTCATCTAAAAATGTCTTTCTTCTTATACGTTGACTTTTGTTCGCCGGAAAATATAATTTACCTTTGTTATCCCATTCAACCATTGTTTCATAAGAAAATGCCCATCCTTTTTCCGGTGGTTGATATCCTTTATATTCATAAATCAATGATGGTGTTGGTGTTGATGATGGGTTTGTTACTGGATCTCTACTATACAACCTTCCATCACCATCATCATACACAAAACGTTGTTTTATATATTCCTGAGTTTCTGGTGTATCTTTTGTTCGAATTTGCTTAAATTTATACATACTAGTTTTTCCATATAAAAGAATGGTATCTGTTAGCTGCCCAAATGATTTTGAATTGTTTAGAGCTCCTCCTCTTCTTTTCCATATAATTTCATTAATAAAATTATTACTTCCAAATACTTCATCTAATATGCAGCGTAAGTAATGACTTCTATGGTAATCGCAATGTAAGTAAAGACTTCCTGTTTCACATAGCAAATCCCTAATAAGTATTAGTCTCTCATACATAAACTGCATATATTCATCATTTGTCCATATATCTGAATACTGTTTTTCTTCAAATGCAGACATATCACTAAATGTCTTTTTCTTCTTAATTTCAATTGTTTTTTTGTAATCTGCCTTACTATCAAATGGAGGATCAATATAAACTAAATCTATTTTTCCACGATACTCTTTAAGCATATGACTCATAACTTGAAGATTATCTCCCCAAAATATCTTATTCATCCAACCATCCTTAGGCTCTCCATAGGATTCCTTAAGCTGTGCAGGATAATACTGTGTTGATGTATAAGGCCTTTTCCCCGTCCAATGTAACTCCGGATATCCTTTTATTGGTTGTCTTTGTTCAAATATAAATGAAATCTGTCCATCCATTAGCAATCTCCTTTTCTTCTACAGTAATGTCTCATATCACAGTTGGCACAAAGATTTTTATCTTTAGCTCTGCCACTAAAATCTTTATGTTGTATTTTTTCAACCACTTCATCAAATTCTTTTATTGTTTTATCAATCATTTCTGTTGACTTATTAAATGTTATTGTTGGTACACCATTATCCTCACCTGTATAATACAAATGCATTTTACTTACCTTTTTGCCTGTCTTTTCCTCAATAAGATGAGCATACACTTCAAGCTGTCTCCTATAACGATTCATCTCCGCTGTTTCAATTAAAACATCTGGTTTCTTCTCGGATTTAAAGTCAACAATCTCCACTGTATCACCTTCGCCCCTGATAAGGTCAACCTTTCCAAGCAATATATAATCAGGCTTTACTAAACTTACTTCCACCTCTGCATCTTGAATTCGACTCCAGTCACTCTGATTTCTCTCAACATACCTCAAAACCTGTTTATACGCAGCTTCTATCTGCGGTTGTCCTAAATAAGAATGCTCACTTTTCGATAATGTCATATAATTTGTATCAAACCACTCTCGTATTGTTTCCGGCACTATTGTCTGTTCTTCATGACGCATAGCTGCACGATGAATGTCTTCTATTGTCTCGTGTACTAATGTTCCAAAGAGTGTTGCACCTACTCTTACCTGCGTAAATCCAAGTTCTTTAAAAAATTTATACTGTAATGCACAATTCTCATACAGAGCGATGTGAGAAGTAAAAGAATATGTATCCTTTATATTTACAGGCTTTACCTTTTCCAACTTTATTTCTGAAAGATTTACATCTTCATAAGCAGGTAGCTTCTCATAGCACTCTTCAAAATATTTGCTTGGTGTGGCTCCATGACCTTTCTTTTCACAACAAGAGAGTACCAATAAATTTTGTGCTCTTGAAAATGCCGTATAATATAATCGCCAAAAATCAAAAAATTTTATATCTTCCCTCGTCTCAAAAACTTTTCTATGGAAATATTTATTTTCTATTTCTTCTAGCAAATAATTTCCACTACTTCTCGGTGTTCCATTTAATGAATCAACAATCACTATTGGAAACTCCATTCCTTTTGACTGATGTATAGTCATAAATGAAACGCACCCACTCGGAGCATACTCCGAATCATCTTCATACTCTGTAATTCCTCCATCAAATAGAAAGCGAAAATACATATTAAAAAAACGTTCTACCGACTCTATAATATTGTTTTCCGTGAAGACATCTATCCGATGTAGATATTCGTACTTTCCCAAAATTGAAGATAAAATTGATAAGTTTCTTGCAGGTCTTTCATCTATCACCCCTGATTTCATATCTATCCCTAAGTATGTACTAAATGGTTCAAACTGCAATAACTGATACAGTAATCCTGTAAATGCGTAATCTGCATTATCCTTTTTTAGATTAGCGTGTTTATGCATCTTCTCTGCAATCCATTTACCCAATGTATCTCTATACTGTAAAATAAGCTCTCTTGCAGCAGCTATACATTGAGTATCGTAATATTTATAGAGAATTTCAAAATCATACGAAAAATCTCTTTGTTGTAATTTACGAATATACTCTGGGAAACATAAAATCATGCACCCTATTACCTGCTTTATCTCTTTTCTTTCAAAGAACATTTCCGAACGAGGTGAATAAACTTTAATACCATGTTCCTCAAGATATTCAACCATACCTATGATTTTATCTCCTTTAACAGACTTACAAAGAACTGCAATCTGATTATAATCAGTTAGTACGCCACTACTTTTTAATTGTGTAATAAATGAATACACTTGTTCATACCAATCATCTAACAAATCTTTTCCTGAACATTTAATAACACCTACTTTAGCAGCCTTTTTCCCTTCCGGTGGAACAATCTTCTTCTCAAACCTAAAATTCTTCCACATAAAATCATATGCTCTACCATCTGTTGTGCTCATCCACTTATTGTAAAAATCAATAATTTGTCTCTCTGAACGATAATTTGTAACAAGTTTAACCTGCTTACATTCTCCTTCTGCAAAATGGCCTGGAAATTCCAATATATTTCTTATTGTTGCTCCTCGAAAACGATACAAACCTTGATCATCGTCTCCCACAACACATATATTTTTATTTTTTCCGGCAATCAAAAACACAAGTAATTCCTGTATGTAATTTGTATCCTGATATTCATCAACCATCACATACTTAATTTTCTGCTGTATTTCTTCCAATATGCTTGGTTCCTCGATCAATAATTTATATGCTTCTGTTTGAATACTTGAAAAATCAATTAAATTCTCATCTTCCATCAGGGTATTGTACTGTTTCATAATATTTGCAACAGCTACAATATGTTCATCTGCGTCTCCTTGCATTTCATCAATATCGACCAATTCTTCAGCAAGATTATTAACATACTTAACTATTTCTCCAGCTTGTCTCCAAGCTCCTTGCTTTTTATCAAATATAACATCAAAATAAGGCAAGTTCCTAAATCTATTAATCTTTTGAAACACCATATACTGCTGATCAAAATTATCCAGCATCCTATAATTTTTCTTAATCCTTGTATATTCAAGATGATCTTTAAGAATTCTCAAACAAATTGAATGAAAAGTACCAATATACATTTCATTCAGATTTACGGATACTCCTATTGCATACAATTCATTTGTGATACGTGTAATCAGTTCTTTCGCAGCCTTTTCTGTAAATGTAGCAATCATTATTTCCTCAGGAAGCACATCTTTTTCAATTATAAGATAAACAATTCTCTTTACTAATGTATATGTTTTCCCTGTACCAGGGCCTGCAATAATCAACAACGGACCATCTGTTGTTGAAATAGCACTTCTCTGTGCTTCATTTGCGTTTCCAAAATCAAATGCCATATCAGTACCCCCTCTGCATTTAATTATATATTCTCATATATTTATAAATCCTATTTCGTATTACATCTTACTTTTCTGATTTTTCTTGTATCGTCCATCAGCAGGCTTTATTGCATCTGAAGGAATTAACCATGTTTTTCCTTTTTTTATTGCACCTTCAATTCTTCCTTCTGCACATAAAACACCTATTCGACGTGAAGTGATATTCCATCTTTCTGATAATTCCACAGTCGTTAAATACTCCATAATCTTACCTCTTCAAAATCATACATAAGTAGAAACATAAAACTAGTTTGATTATACATCGTTTATCGGAATAATACAAACAAAAAAGAGAAGGATTTCTCCCCCTCTAATTCATTACTCCAATACCTCATCTAACATATCATTAAGTTTCATATACTCTACACCTAATGATTCACATACCATTGGAATTCCATTATTCTTGTTTCCTTCATCAGTTACTATAATCCCATCTTCTAAAATAGCTGTTGCAATCAAAAATGAATCTCCATTTGAGCTTCCCTTTGTTTGAATTTTTATTATTTGTGGAAATTGTTGTAATATTTCTGTAGTCTTTAACTGTACTTCCTTTGATAAAGGCAAAAAAGCATCTTTGTGTTCCTTTGCCCATTTTACAATATCATCATCTTTTAATTCTTCAAATATTTCCGAACTTGAAATAAGTTGTCCATTTTCTACAAATTCATTAAAAGCCTGCCATATATATGAAAATACTTTCTTAGTCATATGTAAATGATATATTCGGGCAACCCTCTTTATCCTCACCTATTTTCTCGTTATTTTATTCATTCCCTAGGCTAAAGATTTTTGCCCCTTGAGGATAAAGGGCGTTGCCTTGGGATATGGGGAATTTGACCTTGTAAGGGTATTATACCGAGCTTTTCGATACGTGGCAAGGCTCCTTATACTTCCATGTTTCCCGTTTGATATATCCATATTAGCATATCTTCCGTAGCTCTTAGTGACCATAAAGCATCCTCTATTGAAGCTTCTTCTAAGTCCACTTCTCCGTTCTCAGTATACCCTTCGTTAATGTGTGCACCTAAATCACAAGTAAACACATACAATTTATTTATAAAATTAAATCTTGGATATTGATATTTATTCTTTTTATCTGGTCCGTGTGCATTGTATTTTATTCCCGGAATATCCTTAGGTCTGTCTATTTCACTAATATTCTTATCTGCATGACATATTTTCTGCAATCCACTATACCATTCTCTATCAGACTCTTTTTTATAGGTAAAAATTCCTGTTATTACATTTCTGCAATGACCAATGCATCCTGTTCCATCACCATTTGCATATGCCTTTCTTGCTGCCAAATAACTCTCTGCTACATTTGGATATTTATTTTCTAACCATTGATTAATAATATTAATATCAAAATTGCTTTGCTCACTTCTGGCTGTAAATGGTACTATACAAAATTCACTATTTTCACACGCAATTTCAAATCCTAAAATATTCAAACTTCTTCTTAACTCTTCAACCCCTTTGTTACAATATTTATATATTATATTGCTTTGCTCATTATCCGGCAATGATTCAAAAAACTCATCAAAATCTACTCTTCTATTTCGACAATATTTCGAAACGATTTCAGTATCCGCATCCACTCGTAGAACTCTATATAAGTACATCTTTTTAGCAACATTATTTAATAATTTTGCTAATTCATCCATTCTGTACTGAAGTTCTTTAAAGGATTCAAACAGCCCGTTATATGTGTTCTCATTAAAATATATATCCCTCTCCTCTGGTCCATAACCATATGGTTGTATTTTGACTATGAATTGTGGTTCTCTTTCTTCATATAAATCACCTAATTCTGCATTATTGAACACTTTCTTCCACACATCCACTTCTGGAATAATTGGACTTTTATTATTATCTGACAAAATATCTGCTATTTTAGATAACGCAGCTATTTCTATTCTCTCCATATGTTCTCCTTATATATACCTTAATCAATGATTCTTATAATTTCTCGAATTAACACATCCATTCTATGCGCTGACATATTATCACATTGTTTTGATAACTCATCTGAATATTCTAAAAACCTATCCTGATTAATATGATACAATACACTCATAATGTTATAACAAGTATGATATTGTACGCTGTCTATTTCGTCAACTGGAAATGATTTCCTGTTATATAATTTGTCAATATTCTCTTTGATAATCTCCTTGTAATAATTATTTGCACAATACTCTCTTAACTTACGAGAATACTCAAAAGCCATTTTGCCTTTTGTTGTCTCTTTCAAATAGTCCACATAATGTTGTATCACCATCTTTCTCACAGCATTTCTTTCTTCCTCATATATTTCTTTTACCTTCTCTGCTTCTAAATGCCATAAATCATAACTATAACCTAGAATATCTTCATTTTCTTTTTTCACTTCATTCCACAATAGGTTTCGAACTATCTCTCTATATTTATCGAGCATAGATGCGTTGTCCTCTCCTATCGTTTCACTCCACATCTCATATTCATCAGCATTTCTATTAAGTTCCCCTATCGTTGTTGCTTTTACTATATCATCTTCAATCTTAGGCAAAATACGCCTTATTTCATCATCTGTCTTAAAATAATTAGGCTTATTTCCAGCTTGCAAAAATATTTTATACTCAAGCATTATATCTGATGTAGATAATACAATTTGATTATTATAATATTCCAACAAAATATTAACTAAATTTCTACTGCTTCTTACTTCCTGCAAATATAATAGTATTCTATATAGCAATTCATTATGAAGTTCATTAAAAATTTTTTTGTTGGAATCATCCTCATTGTCATTTTGTTTATAATATAAATTATCTGTAGATTCTACAACAATTGCAAAACATATTAATCTAATTTCATCCTTAAATTGCTGATTATCAATTTGATTGACCAGAATATATACATCATCATAAAATCTTTGTGCTTTTTTCAAAGTGCGAAGGTTCTTCACCTTATGCACACTCAAAAACTCCTGCATGAAACCAGCGTGTATTCCTATTTCTCCCCAATTTATCTTTTCTGGTTTTTCTGTAATATGGTATATCCTATCTATTACTTTTTCATTATGTTTCTTAAATATTTCCTTATTATTTTCTTGCAGTTCATCAATATTAGCTACAAGAATGATTTTTACGTTATTACATTTTTTCAATTCCTCAACTATTCCAAATACCTCTTCTATATTAATCCTGTCACTTACCCTTTCTAAATCATCTATCACTATTATGTGTAATGAATCAAAACCTTTTGACAGTAATAAAAACAATTCTTTTTCTCTTGCAATACTTTGTAATACTTCTTTAACACTCGAAACAGATTTCCATATATTAGAAATTCCATCCAATACTTCTGTTGCAGCTCCTGCAATCTTTCCTGCCTTATTATTTTTCAATACAAACTGACATAAAACTTCATGATATATCTGCTGACTATTTTGTAAGCCAAACATTGATATACTACAAACATTCTCTTGTTCCTCCAAAGCTTTATCAATTGCATAAGTCTTTCCTATTCCCCATGGTCCATCAAATAAAATACAATCATACGAAAAGCATCCAAATTTTTTTATTATGTCATAAATACAATCTGCTCTCATTATATTAAATCTCCTCCCATAGTTCATGCATGCAAATAATTTGTCTTAAATTTTCTATTTTCCCTACATACCATAGCTTGTTGTTGCCTAAATTCTATGGTTTTATCACTCCCACCTGTCCTTCTTATCAATTCATCCTGACCTATTATTTTCACAAGATTTGCAATCTGTTTGCCCATAACATCTTTATTTACATAAAAAATGGTTGTATATACTTTATCATTTAAAATTAACTCTCTAAGAATATCCTTATCTGTAATATCTAGGGAATGCCCGAATATGTAAAGATTATGTTGTACAGAATAATCACTTACATACTCTTTTGAACCATCATCCTTCTTATTACAATAGTTCAAATTTCTAATTTGAGCATTAGAATGAATTTCAGTAATCCAATCCTTATATTTACATCCTGTCTCTTTATATATCCTCTGATAAAACTTCTTAAATGCTATAAAATCTGTATCCCTGTTCTTTCTATCATCATCTAGATACTCATCTATGCCTAATACCATATTATTTGTTTCTATTGTATTTTTAATATCTGTACTTCCATGTATGTAATCGTATTCTGCACAAACACAACTATCATATAATTTAGTGTATGTCTTTGTATAGTTGAAACTAAGGACTTTATCAAATGACATTTTTTCAATATCTGGTGAAACCCTATTACATTCAATTTTCTCAACATAATCCGCCAAATAAATTTCTAACGCTCGAATGAATCTATTTAAGTCGTAATATAATTTATCTCTTATCTCTTGAAATGTTAAAGTTTCCATTCTTCTTTCTGTTAATGGTATTTTTATCTGCGTCGTAAATAAATATTGCGAATACTTATGTTGTAAAAAGTCATTTGATATTTCATATACTTCATCTGATAATCCCGATATCCTTTTAGATTCATCAAACATATCATTATCAAGCGACTGTATAATTTTACTAATCTCACTTTCGAAATCTATCCAATTTTCCTTTTGATACATTAGGCATTGTAAAAAATATTCAATCCAAAAATTGTCTTCTAACAGTTCTCTCCATACCTGTCCCTGTGAAAAAATATTATTTCTTACGTTCCCCATATTAATTTTTATAAGCTCTTTTATTTGCTGATTAATACCTCTCCAATCAAGATTTGATATATCATCATTATTTTTTATTTCTATCACTTGATTTATAACTTCAACAAACTTCAAAAAATCTGTATATTTTGTAGGCAATCCATGCGCCAAATCAAACCCATTTCCAATTACAAGTATATTCATTGTCTTCTCCCTTGTTAAGCAATCATAAACAACTATTGCGTATACTCATTATAACATAGATACATTTGTAATGAAATTTCTTATAATAACCTAATGCTCATAGTTTTATTCCAATAACGCCTTGTAAATTTCTCCATTATATTGGCATTGAGAATCGGGAAACCCTTTCCCGATTCTCAATCCTCCTCAAAGCTAGTATTTATGTAGTATTTATGTAGTATTGATGACTTTTTGCCTCATAAAAAAAGTGGTCTAAAATCATATATATAAGATACCTATAAATAAATTATGCTTCTAAGAAAGAAAAGGATATTGCTTCATATATATGTAACAAATTGCCATCAAAAAAATTTCTTAGCAAACTATTGCTACTATGCATATATCCTCTTCCACACTTTTCTTCTTAGCAGCAATTTTTATTTTTAGAAGCATTCCTTTTCTCATATCTGCTTTGTTCATATGCCTACACCCTTCTTCTATCACAATACCCCAATCACTTACACCATGGGACTTCCAATAATTTCTGCTTACATCCAAAAGCTTTGTTGTCATTGGTTTTGTAAGATGCTTTCTGCTCACACATTCCCTCACCATAAGGTTTCCATCGGCTTTGGTAATAACAAAATCAGATGTATATGCCCCTTCTTCCAACCCCTGCAACAATACATTAACTTGGAACGACTTTACTTCTTCTGTTTCCGACAATAGATTTGCATAGGCATATTGAATTGCATCATAAGTTCTACATACTCCCTCACACTTTGCAACTACTCGTTTTGAAACCTTTGCTCCTTTGTAATTCTTTTTCCTCATAAATACCACCTTTCTTTCCAAGGAATACAAGAGTAGGAAAATGCCAAATTTGATGTTTTGGGGGAAAATGCCAAAAACGCAATCCTTGGAAGCCTTGATTTTAGGGCATCCCCAAAAACGGATTTTGCCAAAAATGAAATCTCCCTATATTCAGGCAACCCTCTTTATCCTCAAAAGGCAAAATCCTTTATCCTCACCTATTTTCTCTTTCAAGGCATCTTAGGACTTCCTTCAAGGTCTTGGCTTACTCTCTCTTTCTTCTCTCTTTCTTCTCTCTTTCTTCTCTCTTATCTCTCGATATTCCTCTATTTTCAAGGCTTTCTCCATGGTTTTAAGTAAAAGGAAAAGACCTCATAGAACGGTTTCCCCGCTCTACAAGGTCTTTATTTTCTCGTTATTTTATTCATTCCCTAGGCTAAAGATTTTTGCCTCTTGAGGATAAAGGGGATTGCCTTGGGATAAAAATTATTCAAACTCTATCGTTCCCGGCGGTTTACTCGTCAGATCATACATAACCCTGTTCACACCCCGAACCTCATTAATAATGCGGTTCATTACTTTATTCAGCACCTCATACGGAATCTCCGCAGACTCGGCTGTCATAAAGTCAATCGTTGTCACGGCACGAAGTGCCACTGCATAGTCGTAGGTTCTCTCGTCACCCATGACACCGACAGAACGCATATTGGTCAATGCCGCAAAATACTGGTTCGGCATCCACGGCGCGTCCTTGCCATGCTCGTTCTTGTACTCCTGCGCTGCACCGTCAACCTCTTCGCGGTAAATGGCATCTGCATCCTGTACGATGCGTACCTTGTCCGCCGTAACATCACCGATAATACGGATTCCAAGACCCGGTCCCGGGAATGGCTGACGGAAGACTAAGTAATCCGGAATACCAAGCTCTAAGCCGACCTTTCGTACCTCGTCCTTGAACAGATCACGAAGCGGCTCAATGATATCCTTAAAATCTACATGGTCAGGAAGTCCACCGACGTTGTGGTGAGACTTGATGACAGCAGATTCACCGCCAAGACCACTTTCCACTACGTCCGGATAAATCGTACCCTGAACTAAGAAATCCACCGCGCCGATCTTCTTTGCCTCTTCCTCAAAGACACGGATAAATTCCTCGCCGATGATCTTACGTTTTTGCTCCGGCTCTGTCACACCCGCTAACTTTCCGTAAAAACGCTCCTGCGCATTGACACGGATAAAGTTCAGATCATAATTGCCGTTTGGTCCAAACACTTCCTCGACCTCGTCACCTTCATTTTTACGGAGTAAACCGTGATCCACAAAGACACAGGTCAGCTGGTCGCCGACAGCCTTAGAAAGTAACACTGCTGCAACGGAAGAATCCACGCCACCGGAAAGAGCACAGAGCACCTTGCCGTTTCCGACTTTTTTGCGGATCTCCTGAATGGAATGTTCCACAAAGGAATCCATCTTCCAGTCGCCGCTGCAACCGCACACATTGTAAACGAAGTTCGATAACATTTTCGTTCCTTCCTGTGTGTGAAGAACCTCCGGATGGAACTGGATCGCATACAGATTTTTCTCACGGTTTTCTGCTGCTGCAACCGGACAGTCTGCCGTATGCGCACAGATTTCAAATCCCGGTGCTGTTTTGGAAATATAGTCAAAGTGACTCATCCAGCAAACCGTTTTTTCCGAAACATCTGTAAATAAAGGAGAATCCGTCTTTACAAAAACATCCGTCTTACCGTACTCACGAACCGGTGCCTTTTCTACCTTTCCTCCTAAAATATGCATCATAAGCTGAGCGCCATAGCAAAGGCCTAACACCGGAATGCCAAGCTCAAACAGTTCCTTCGTATAGGTTGGAGAATTTTCCTCATAACAACTGTTTGGTCCTCCGGTCAGAATGATCCCCTTCGGGTTCATTGCTTTGATCTGCTCAATATCTGTTTTATAAGAATAGATTTCACAGTAAACGCTGCACTCACGCACCCGGCGCGCCACAAGCTGGTTGTACTGCCCTCCGAAATCTATCACGATGACGGTTTCTCGCTTCAAAACACACGTCCTCCTTCTTAAGTAATCCTACAATAAGTTTTATTATACGTTCTTGCAAAAGGCTTGTCAAAATTATTTTTTACAGCCTCTCACGCACTGCCTGCCACGCCGCTTCCAGACGTTCTAACGAAAACGCAGCATTTGCCGGACTGGTGGACGGCAGTTTTACCGCATGGATGCCACAGACCGGATACACATATTTTTCATACAGGCTGTGCGCCTTTCCTCCATTGGTAAAAATTGTTTTGATCTGTGTTTTTTCCAAGATCATGGAAATATCATTCGGCACCACATCCCGGATTGAACTGTCACTCGATCCTTCGATCGTACAACTGTGGATGACATCCCAGACGGCAATCCGATGCCTCAGTAAAAAATCTTTTTTCTCTGGGATCGTATCCGGTATTGCATCCTCCATCAGCAATGCTAACAGTTTCCAGAAACGGTTCTGCGGATGCCCGTAATAAAACTGCTGTTCTCTGGATTTTACCGACGGAAATGTTCCTAATATCAAAACTTTGGATTCATTACTAAAAATTGGCTCAAATGTATGCGTCACGCTGTCTGCTTTCGCCATGTTATCTCCTTTTTGACGCTGTATCGTTAAAGTCCTTTCGCTAAAAATTTCTTCCGTTCCAGCCCCAGTCGCTGATACCGCTGTAGGTCACATACACTGCATCCTGCGGAATGCCAAGCTCCGTTTCATAGATGTCGCAGATTTTTGCTGTCATCTGGCTATAGGCATCCGGTGAAGCGTTTCCAAACAGGCTGACTGCCACAAACGCACCTTTTTCTAACTTCTTTCCACCCATGTAGAGTGTGTAGTCGTCATCAAATCCTACCATTAAAAACCCTTCTGATTTGTTTAATGTGGTAATCGCCTGTCCAAGCTTTGCCTTAATCGTTTCCTTTTTGTCCTCTGTCATTGGTAATGTTACTTTTGAATCAATAAATGGCATTTTTCTACCTCCTGTATTTTCATATCTGATGATATTTTTCTCATAATTTTTTACTGATCAATCGCGTAAACACGCTGATCCTTTTCCTCTATGAGAGCTCACTTCATCATTTACACCTATCTAGTGATGTCCCATATGTAAATATTTTTCTCTTGTGGCAAGTCCACCGCGGATATGGCGCTCCTGCTTATTGATATCCAAAACCTGTCTGGCTTCTTTTGCCAAAGACGGATTGATCTGCTGCAGACGCTCTGTCACATCTTTATGTACCGTAGACTTACTGATCCCAAACTCCTTTGCAGTCTGCCTAACCGTGGCATTATGTTCAATGATATATTTTGCGATCTCGATCGCTCTTTCCTCGATATAACTTTTCAAGTGTCTTCCTCTGCGATATTTGTTTTTACAATCTATGCAGAGTTTTACACAATTATTCTATCTCATTTCCACGGTCCATGCATCTTCATTTTTGTTATAGCCCGTTACACTTAAGTACTGCTGCGGACTGTTTCTCTTTAAGGCATCATATGCTGTCTGCAATGGGATCCATTCACGGTTCCTCGACGGTCCGCTGGAATCCGCCAAAAAGACCTCATCTTTAGCCTCATCGTACAGCCACAGGGTGACATAATGTCCCGGCATATCCTTCCAGAAAGTATCGTCACTATTGCTGCTGATCAATACCAGCAGACCTTTGCTGTCTTTTGCAAGCTGCTGAAATTCTTCATAAGAAGATGGTTTTCTTCCCATCTCACACTCTATTCCCATCGTTTGCAGGGTTTCCCGCATCGCATCCCAGCCAATCGCTCCGAGACCGCTGTGTGGATTGTAATTCGATACCTCCTGTGCATATTCGTACATCTGCAGCGGTGTGCACTTGTTGCCGCTGACGGTACTGTATATATTAGCCATACTGCACAGGCCACAGCCAAACTGGCTGAACTGCTGCCCGCCTGCCTCTTCATAGCACCAGGCACCGGACCACTCTTTTTCCTTTTCATAGGATTTCGTTCCCTGAAGATAGGAAAATACGGCATCCTCCGGTTTTGCTTTTTCTTCCTTTACAGGCTTTTCTTCTATGATTTCTTTTTCCTTGTCTGCCACCTGTGTTTCCTCTTCTCCGTGGGCTTTCATAGTCTGAAACTGTCCGACGGAAATCCCCTGGCATGCACCAAGAAATCCGGCAAGGCAGACCACTACCAGACCGGACATCCATTTCTTAAGTGTCTTATGTTTACTCCTCATATCCCATTGTTCCTATTCTATCCTGTTATCACCGCAAATAACTGCCTAGCCTCCTAAAGTAACATCCTGTCGGTTGTACCACTCCAGTACCTGTTCAAAATCCGCATCCGAATAGTCCGGCCAGAGATGTTCCTCCACATAAAAATCCGCATAAACCGACTGCATCGGAAGAAAACCTGACAGCCTGCGCATACCGCCCCCTCCTGCGTCAGCATCTCAACAGCCTCTACACAGGCACTTTGAAAGGCATCGAACTGTTCTTTTGGTCTTTTACAGTTATCTGTCGTAAATCCGTAGTAAGTCAGCTCTTCCACACCATATTCCTTCGCTTTTTTTAACAGCTTCATTCCCGGCTCTAAGCCGTACTGATAACCGTCTTTTTTCTCCATCTGCTGCGACAATGCCCAGCGGCGGTTACCGTCCGGAATGATCCCAATGTGTTTTGGTATCCTCATACGCTCACCTGTCCTTTTTTTCCAGTATTCCCTTTTTCCGGAAAAAAATTCTTTCAGATAAAACGCTTTTCTTATTAATATTAATAGGAAAGGATCTCATAACCGTCTTCGGTCACTAAGACCATGACTTCCCACTGCGCACTCGGCTGTCCGTCTGCCGTATAGACCGTCCAGTCGTTTTCTTCATCGACAAAAATATCTGCCTGACCCATATTGACCATCGGTTCAATCGTAAATACCATTCCCGGAACCATCAGCATTTCTGTACCGGCTTTGGAATTGTAACCAACCCATGGCTCCTCATGGAACTCCAAACCTATGCCATGGCCGCCGATTTCCCGTACAACGGTGTAACCGTTTGCATAGGCATGGTCATGGACTGCCTGACCCATATCTCCAAGGAAGCCCCATGGTTTTACCTGCTCTAAACCTTTTTGTATACATTCCTTTGTGACATCCACCAGACGTTTTTTCTCCTCTGAAACTTCGCCGATACAAAACATTCTCGAAGAGTCTGAAAAATATCCGTTCAGGATCGTAGAGCAGTCCACATTGACAATGTCGCCCTCTTTTAAAATATCCTCTTCGGACGGAATGCCGTGGCAGACCTGTTCATTAATGGACGTACATACGCTCTTTGGAAAACCCTGATAGTGCAGTGGTGCCGGGATTCCGCCCATTGCCGTGGTTCTCTCATAGACCATCTTATCGATCTCTTCCGTGCTCATTCCCGCATGGATATGCTCGCCCACATAGTCTAAGACCGCAATGTTAATTGCTGCACTGGCTTTCATGCCGGCGATCTGATCTTTATTTTTAATGATCTTGTGCGGTGGAACCCGGTGTCCCTCACTGCGAAACAGTTCTATTTTTTCATCAAATGCCTGATGGCAGGCTTTATATTTTCTTCCACTGCCACACCAGCAGGGATCATTTCTTCCTATTTTCAACTTTCATCCTCCTGATCCTCAAATTTATGGTTCAATGTCACATTTCCAAACGGTACCTTGTCCCAGAATTTCTTTTTGACTTTCAGCTTATGCTCTTCTAACATTTTTTCATAGGCTTTCCCATTGTAGTCATAGGCGCCAAAATTCTCGCCTTCTTTGTCTGCTAAAATCTTCTGGTACTTCTCAGCAAGCGCTGCCTTATCTGTCATTTCATAGATCTCTTCATCGGTCAGTCCCGCCCGCTCTTTCTGCTCATCCGATAAGTCATAGCAGAGATCGGATGCGGAATCCCTAGCATACTGCTGCTCTTTTTCATCCAGTTCCATACCCTCTTTCTTTGCCGCTTCATAAAACATCATATCATGGACGACTCTGTCTAACACGGCTCTTTTTGCCTCTAGCCGTATAAATTTTCCATTGGTATGCAGTCCCCAATAGGCATTTGTATCATCCGGATCATAGACCATTGCCTGCTTTTCGATCTCCATCTCCTGCCTTGCAATGTAATAAGTCATGTCACGCAGTTGATAATCGGTTCCGTCTAAGGTAAATATGGTCTTATCCAGATCCTTTAAATAGTCAAACCGGTTCCGGTTTCCGTACAGTGCCGCAAGATAGATCATGATGGCTGTAGCTGCGAGAATCCCTACGATCGCAACAACCTGTTTTTTCATATAATGCTCCTCTTATGATAACGCTTCTCTTATGACTCGCAGAGCTTTGCAACAACCTGATTGATCAGTTTTCCATCTGCTTTGCCTTTTAACTCCGGCATCACATTTTTCATGATCATTCCTTTGTTCTTCTGTGCTACAATATCTGCAAATTTTTCCATGATAAAATTCCTGATCTCTTCTTCGCTCATCAGTGATGGCGCATATTCCTGAATCACATCATAACGGAACTGATACTCTGCTTTTAAATCTTCACGCTCTGCCGGGCAGGTATCAATCTGTTCTTTTACGGTTTTTAATTCCTTTAAGATCACCTGATCTACCATATCTTCTTTGATATCATCACGGCATCCTGCATCGATCGCTGCCTTTTTTACGGCTGACACTAAGGATGAGATTGCCTCTTTTCTCGGTTTATCCTTTGCTTTCATTGCTGCTATCATATCTTTTTGTAACTGTTCCATCTGCATATCTGTTTCCTCCTTATACAACTCACACTGCTACCATTATAACACTCTCCCTTTTTACTGACAATTCCTATCTCACAGCAAAAAACCTAAGAAATAAACTCTGTTATTCCTTAGGTTTCTTGTATTGATTATTTTTCTATGATTTTGCAGATACTGCTACAACAGTCGTCTTACCGTAATAATGGTCTTATAAGTTGCGTTATCGTTTCCGACGATTCCATAGGCTGTTCCCTTGGCATGGACGATCTTGCCACCGCCCATGTAGATTGCCACGTGACCTGCATAACAGATCAGGTCACCTGCCTGTGCATTCGCATAGCTGACTTCCTGACCGCAGCTTCTCTGGGCACCGGAAAAACTTGGGATGCTGATTCCGAAGTGTGCATAGACATAACTGGTAAATCCACTACAGTCTGCACCGGTATTCGGGTCTTTTCCACCCCAGACATATGGTTTTCCGACAAACTGCATGGCATAGTTCACGACATCCGAACCGCTGACATTCGTAGTCTTTGGTGGATTTAAGTTTCCTCCCGGTACGCTTGCATTGGAATTTGGCTTAGAAGTTCCTCCGCTGCCCCCGGAGCTTCCACCGGATGACCGGCCGGATGCCGCCGCTGCTGCCTGCTGCTGTTGGATGATCTTATTCTGCTCTGTGATCGTCTTCTGATATTCGCTCGCAAGGCTCTTTGCATTGGCAATCTGCGTATCCGCATTTGCCTGCTGGCTTCTTAAGTTTGCCATGGCTGTCTCAAGCTGCTTTTGCTGCTGCTTTAGATCATCCTTGGCTGTTTCTAATTCTTTCTTTTCATCCTCTACCTGTGCTTTTAAATCCTCAACCTGCTTTCTGGTCTTTTCATAATTATCTAACAGATTCCTGTCATAATCATAGACCTCATTAAAATACTCCACACGGTTGAGCATATCCGCCATACTTTTGGATTCTAACAGAGAAGAGATTACGGCACTGTCACCACGCTCATACATGAACTTAATACGCTTTTTCATTGCCTGATACTGCTTCTTCTCATTCTTCTGTGCCGTCTTTAAGTCTTTTTTGACCTGTTTTAACTGCTTTTCATTCTGATCGATCTCTTTTTCTAAGATTCCGACATCTACCATGAGGTTGACAAGTTCTTCGTTCTTTGTGTCTAACTCGCCTTCAATCTCTTCTTTCTTATTCTCAAGATTATCAATCTTTTTATTTACATCATTCAGATTCTTTTCTGCTTCTGACTTCTTATTCTGTGCCGATGTCGCATACACTACCTGCGAACTTCCAATTGTGAGTGACACTACGAGTACCAATGCCAGAACTGCTTTTGCCCGTCTCTGTAGTTTTCTCATCTGTTTTTTCTCCCTTATGATTGTTGTTTTTGACTAACACCCTAAGTATAGCATCGTTAAAAATCCTTTTCAACCGATTCCAGTTTTTTCATAAGAGATTTGGTAAGATTATGCACCCATATTTTTTACGATAAGCAGTTTATCCCCCTTGCCCACACGGTCAGAGGACAATTCATTGGTCTCCATGATCTCGCGTACCGTGGTGTGATTTTCTTTTGCAATATTCCAGATGTCATCCCCATCTTTTACAATATAACCTACCAGTCCCGGAATTTTTTGCAGGCTCTCATAGTCCGCTTCCTGACAGTTTACTTCCTGTACCCGTTTTCTGTTTCCGATGGAAAATGCGATCAGATTCAGGTTGATGACTGCCTTGATCTCCACCTGTGTATTGTCGATCAGAATGGTCGTAAGCTGCTCTAAACCACTTTCAATCTCATATCGGCTGTTCTTTTCAATGCCCGGTACTTCAATGGTCTGATGGAATGGCAGGAATCCTTTTAAGGAACCGATCGGCATTTCATCATCCGTTGTGATATAGAGAAGCTCCACGGCAACCGTTCCCTCTACATAGACCCCGTTTCCGGAAATTTCATGCGTATCGATCTGCACACTTCCCTCGGCACAGCAGATCTGCAGCATATTTTCCTGCGTTGCCTCTAATTGAAGCTGCTCGGAAGCACGGCATTTTGCATTGTTTTTCATCAGTAATTTTTCAAATGTAATATCTTCAAAAACCGGACGGACATCTTCCTTTAGGGAATACACATCCTGTAGCATTTCAAACTGTTCCTCTTCCCACAGCTTGATGTCTAAATCTGCCACGGCATCCACCACGAGCATCCGCTCTTCTCCATCGTAGTCCGGCTTTACCTCCACGTCAAAAGAAACATCGTCCACACCCACATAGGATACCAGTTGATCTCTGCAGCCGCTGCAATCCACTTCGCCCTGAAGCGGAACTGTTGTCTCTAACCATTGCAGCCGCTCATCCTCTTCATTTCCCTGATAGAGTATATAAATAAGAAGTTCTCCGTTAAATTGAATGACATCCTCGCCAATGCGGGACTCCAATCCGCGAAGCTGCACATTTTTCCAGAGCAGCTCACGGATATTCGGCTTATTCGATGGCAGAATAATCTCATTTTTAAAACGGCAGGTATCTTTTTTTGCCGTCACAAGCTGCAATGCCTCTATGTTTTCCTTGCGTATCTCATAGTCTTCTTCATTTTCCATCGCATAGCTGATCTCTTCATCACGCACCTCATCCATCTGCACATGAAAAACGATCAGAGAACGGATGCTCAATTTTCTCGAATTGATGATCCCGATATTTAAATCCTCAATATCCCATGTCGCCTTAACCGGGTCAAATTCCTCCGCACCGTCTAAATTTACCGTCTCTGAAAACGGAATTTCGCCCTCTAAATACGCAATGTCGTTTTCCTCGCCATCGCTGCGGTATAACACCTGAAATCCGAGATTTCCTCTTAACAGCACATGCCCGGTCTCTGCTTTGGCTTCTTCTAAGTGAATTGCTCCTTTTGTTGTAATAATTCTTACAATATCCGGCTTGCTCTCCGGAACGTTATAGTCATCGTCAAGGGTGACCTGGCTCATCGCCCGTCCCTTTTCATGGCTCATATGTATATACTTCTTCTTTAATTCCATAAAAAACTCCTTTGCTTGGGACTTTTTACATTCTATTCCAAGCAAAGAAGTTTTATACTTTTTTAGCATAATTTCATGCGAATATCTCTCGTAATAATGTCGGTGTAACTAAAAGACAGTAACTGCGGTGGATTCTCATCCCTCTCATCATCTATCAGGATGGTAAATACACTTGGGTATGCATTCTGAATCACGCCTTCCTGGATATCAACTTTATTTCTGCCACGGTCTAACTGTATCTTTACCTTGCTTCCACACTGTTGAAGAACCGATGCTCTGACTCTGTTTAAATCCTTCTGCTGCATTCTTTATTCCTCCTAACCCACAATTGACTCACTGTATCTGCTTTAGTTTATCACAGTAATAAAATATTTGCAAGGTCTAAACACGATTTTTTTACTCAAAAACCACAATATCTTCCGTTTTTTCTGTCGAGACAACTATATATGGGTAACTTTCGACTTTTTCCGACACGTCATTTTCTCCCGGTCCGATCAGCTCCGATTTGAAATAAACTGCATTTTTAGCCTGATATAAATCCTTCACCTGTATGCTGTAACCGCCTGTTTTCTGCACTCCATATCCGCGGACAATGTACAGTTTGTCACCGGACATATATGTAAGTTTCATCTCCTTTTGCTTTTTCTCCTCAATAATCTTTTTCAGCTCATCGGGAAGCTCTTTTTCAGAGATCACGGTAAATTTCATATCACTGACTTTGGCGTCATCCTTTTCCCCCCCCTTGCACCCCCCTGCCGTCATCATCAACATTGTCAGCAGAATTCCTAAGCACATCATTGTTTTTAGCCGCCTCATAGATTCCCTCTTCCTATTCTTCTATTCTGTATAAATAATATGCATTTTGTGTTGTAATTGTTCCACCATATTTGTATAATAAATTTTATGTAATGAATTTTAAAGAGGTAGCATTCATATGATTCGATTAATTTTTGTAGTTATTTTTTTACTTTTATACTTTATCTTAGGACTGCCCGTTCTCGGAGTCCTCTGGCTGATCGGGAAGCGGAATAAGCCCGCAGCAGACATCGCAAGCCTGCGGATCGTCCAATGGGCATTCAAAGTGATCCTCTTTCTCTGCGGAACAAAATTAACCGTGATCGGGGAAGAAAATGTACCAAAAGACCAGCCGGTACTCTATATTGCAAACCACCAGAGCTATTTTGACATTGTGGTTTCCTATTCCCGCTGTCCGGGACTGACCGGTTACATTGCAAAAGACGGCTTAGAAAAAGTTCCGATCCTTTCCATCTGGATGAAACGGCTCTACTGTCTGTTTTTGAACCGTCAGGATATCAAAGAGGGAATGAAGACGATCTTAAAGGGAATTGACCAGATCAAACATGGGATTTCGATGTGTATTTTCCCGGAAGGTACCAGAAATGATAACCCGAAAGAACTGCTTCCGTTTAAAGAGGGAAGTTTTAAACTGGCATTAAAGACCGGATGTCCGATCATTCCGATCGCCATGACGAATACACCTAAGATTTATGAAGCACAGGCTCCTTTATTAAAAAAGACACACGTTGTGCTTCATTACGGCAAACCAATCCTTCCAAACGAACTGGATGCCGATACGAAAAAGCACATCGGTGTCTATACAAAATGCGTTATTGAACAGATGCTTGAAGAGAACGAACAATATCTGGAAACTCCATAAAGTGAGATGCTTTTACTAAAATGGTATCCCCTTTTTTCAGATAAGATTTCAAATGTAACAGCAGTTCTTCTTTCGTAGCAAAATAGAATATTTCCATGGTTTCGCTATGTTCTTCTGCACCTTTGGCTAATTCCTTAGAGAGTTCGCCGCAGCAGAACAGAGCATCCAGACCACGGCTTGCTGCATAGGCTCCCACTTCATAGTGGAGCCTTTTTTCATCCGCTCCTAATTCTCCCATATCACCAAGCACTGCGATCATTCTGCCTTTTGCCTGTGTCAGTACGTCGATGGATGCCCGCATGGACACCGGGTTGGCATTGTAACAGTCATCAATGATCAGCATATCATTTGCATGGATCAGGTTCGTGCGACCTCCGATGGTCTGTGCTTTTTTAATGCCTGCACAGATCTGTTCTACATCCAGTCCTAGCTCCATGCCAACGCAGGCTCCGGCTAAAGCATTTAAGACATTGTGTTCACCCGGTATCGGTATCTCCACCTCTTTGGTACACTCTGGAAAATGAAAGACTGCTTTCATGCCGTCTAAGCCAAGATTCCGGATCTCGGTGGCATAGATACAGTTTTCTTTACCGCACTGGTTTTTCTCGCTTTTTCCATAAAAAACAGGGGCTTTTCCGTTTACGTTTTCTACTGTGGAGAGCTTATCATCCTCGCCATTTAAGATCACGGTTCCGGTTCCGTTTAAATGTTCAAAGATTTCTGTCTTTGCCTTTAAAATCCCATCGCGGCTTCCTAAGTTCTCCAGATGACAGAGTCCAATGTTCGTGATCACACAGATGTCCGGTTTTGCGATCGCACCTAAGCGGTGCATCTCGTTAAAATCCGAAATTCCCATCTCAAGAACTGCCACCTCGTCTTCTTCGCTCAGACGGAAAATGGTCAGCGGCAGACCGATCTCATTGTTAAAATTGCCCGCTGTCTTTAACACACGGTATTTTTCCGAAAGCACGGACGCGATCATTTCTTTGGTACTCGTCTTTCCTACGCTTCCGGTAATCCCAACCACTTTGATATCCAGACTGTCTCTGTAAAATGCCGCAATATCTTTCAATGCCTGTGCTGTGGATTCCACTAAAATGTAAGGTCCTTTCGGAACTTCTAACCGTTGTTCCGATACTACGGCTGCCGCTCCCTGTCCATATACTGCATCAATAAAGGTATGACCGTCTACCCGCTCGCCCTTAATTGCCACAAACAGATTGCCTGCTTCCGCTTTACGACTGTCAATCACCACTCCCGTTACCTCAAAATTCCGTTGTTCCTCCGGTCCGATATAGGTTCCATGACAGCAGTCTGCAATATGTTCTAATGTCAGATTCTTCATTTTGATTTTGTCCTCGTCTTTCTAACATTTTTCTGCTTTTTTGTGCGTTCTCTCTTCGCTCTGCACAGGAATTTTATGCATATTTTTTCAAAGACAACTCTATCAGCTTTTCACAAAGCTGCTCAAAGCTGACTCCTACTGCCTGCGCCTCCTGTGGTAACAGACTGGTCGGTGTCATACCCGGAAGTGTATTTGCCTCAAGGCAATACATCTGTTCCCTGCTGTCTAACAGAAAATCCATTCTGGAATATGCCCCAAGTCCCAATACTTTTGTAACCTCTACCGCATACTGCTGCATCTGTTTTGTAACGGCTTCTGATAACTGTGCCGGACAAGTCTCTACCGCACTGCCTGCTTTATATTTATTTTTGTAGTCATAAAATCCTTCGACCGGAGCAATCTCAATGATCGGAAGTGCCTTACCTTCTAACACTCCAACAGAAAACTCTCTGCCCTCGATATAATCTTCGATCAGGATTTCTTCCTCCCAACGGAAGGCTTCTTCTAAAGCTGCTTCATATTCCTCAATGGTCCGTACAATGGACACGCCGATACTGGAACCGCCACAGCATGGTTTTACCACACACGGAAGATTCAGTCCGGTCTTTGCAAAATCACGGATCTGCTCGTCACGTTTCATCCTGATTCCACCCGGTGTCGGAATACCGTTTGCCACAAAGAACTGTTTTGCAATGTTTTTATCCATCGCTAATGCACTTCCTAAATAGCCGGTTCCCGTATAACGGATGCCAAACAGATCAAAAGCTGCCTGTATCTTACCGTTTTCTCCATTCTCTCCATGAAGTGCCATAAATACCACATCTGCCTTCTGACAGATTTCAATAACATTCGGCCCGAAAAAATTATCGGACTGGTCTGCTCTGGATGCCTTTACTGCCGCTAGATCCGGTGCCACCGTCGGTATTTCTTCTATCTGAACGCTGACCTCCTCTGTATGTTCAAAAATATCACTGATATCTTCTTTCTTATCACTATATCCCATAAACACATCTAAAAGAATGACACGATGACCATTCTTTCTCAATGCCTTGCTTACCATATTTCCTGTCACAAAAGATACATCACGCTCTGTACTGAGTCCTCCTGCTAATACTACGATGTCCATGATTCCGTCTCCTTTTCCTATCTTATAACCTATTGTTTTTTTATCATACAAATACTTATTAATAGTAAAACATTTTCATGTCTATGACAAGCGGTCTGTGAAGAAGAAACACTTTTTTCAGGATATGAGCAGTTTTTTCAGGGTATTGACTAAGGGGGTATTGACGTAATAAAGGGTATTGACCGCCTGCCCCCTCCATTATTCCAGGGTTCCTTGTGCAGACCATTCCGATGAGCCTCTTAAATCAGAAATCGTATTCGCTATAGGGCTCTACGATTTCTAGAGTCTCATCTCCATTGCACAAAAAGAAACTTTCCATATCTGATCCATAAGGCTATTACACATTCTCAAAGGATACAAAAAGAAGGTTAAACCTTAGTTGGGTGCGAAAGATTACGAAAAGAGAGGATACAGGGAGGAACTACGATGAATCTGCGTTTCAGGCGAAGTGGATTGGATTTTTCAAGACGAAGAAGAAAAGTAAATAAGACGTTAGCAAAAGAAGTCGGCACCTGGATTGGTGAGATTGCGATTGCAGTATTGTTTGCACTTGTATTAGTCTATTTTGTCGGATACCGGACAGATGTGGTAGGATCGTCCATGCTTGGCACTCTGGCGGAGGGAGATGAAGTATTGGTTAACCGCTTTGTATACAAACTGACCCAGCCAAAGACGAATGATATCGTGGTGTTTTTTCCAAATGGAAATGAAAAATCACATCTTTATATCAAACGTGTGATCGGAGTTCCGGGAGACACGGTGCAGATCAAAAACGGTACGGTTTATGTCAATGGAAAAGTATTTGATGAAAAAATAGAGGCAGCTTCGATCGAGCATGCCGAATTAGCAGAAGATGAGATAGAGGTTGGCGAGGACGAGTTCTTTGTGTTAGGAGATAATCGTAACAATAGTGAGGACAGCCGGTATGCCAATATCGGAAATGTAAAAAAGGAGTACATTATGGGGAAGGCATGGTTTATCGTTTCCCCGCTGAAAGATTTTGGATTTGTAAAGTAGAGGTGAGAATATGCAGTTTCAGTGGTATCCGGGACATATGACAAAGGCAAAACGCCAGATGCAGGAAGATATAAAGCTCATTGACCTGGTCATCGAACTGGTAGATGCCAGAATCCCGATGAGCAGTAGGAATCCGGACATTGATGAGCTTGGAAAAAATAAAGCAAGACTGATCCTTTTGAATAAATCGGATTTAGCAGACAAAGATGCAAGTGAAGCATGGATGGAATTTTTTAAGGAAAAAGGCTATTTTGCCGTTAAAGTGGATGCAAGAAATAAAGGCTGTATGAAAGCCATTTCTGCTGTCATTGCAGAGGCCTGTAAGGAAAAGACGGAGCGGGACAGAAAACGTGGGATCAAGAACCGTCCGGTCCGTGCGATGGTAGTTGGAATCCCGAATGTCGGAAAATCCACATTTATCAATACCTTTGCAGGAAGAGCCTGCGCAAAGACCGGAAATAAGCCGGGAGTTACAAAAGGAAAACAGTGGATCCGTCTGAATAAGAGTGTGGAACTGTTAGATACACCGGGAATCCTCTGGCCGAAATTTGAAGACCAGCAGGTGGGACTGCGGCTGGCATTGATCGGTGCGATCAAAGATGAGATCTTAAATATTGATGAGTTAGCATTGGAGCTGATCGCTATTTTAACAGAGCATTATCCGGGAGTGCTGCATGCACGTTATGAGGTGGAGGAAGACCAGACACCGGCAAATATCATAGAACAGATTGCCGTAAAGAGAAATTGTATCCAGAAGGGCAATGCACTGGATTATACCAAAGCAGCGAATCTGTTGTTAGAAGAATTCAGGAGTGGAAAATTGGGGAAAATTACCCTTGAATTTCCTGTTACAGTAGCATAGAATAGAAATAGATTTGCAATAGCAGACACAGGAAAGGTTATAGGATATGTCAGAGGAAAATATGCCGGAAGAGAATACACCGGAAGGAACAGGAAAAAGAATAGGAAAAGAGATTTTGAGTTTTGTCCTTTATTTTGTCATTGTAATCGCAGCAATGCTTTTGATCATACATTATGTGGGACAGCGGACAGAGGTCAGCGGTTCTTCTATGGAGAATACTTTAAGTGATGGGGATAATCTGATCGTGGATAAGATATCATACCGTTTTCAGGACCCGGAAAGATATGATATTATCATTTTCCCATATAAATATGAGGAGGATACCTATTATATCAAAAGGATCATCGGACTGCCGGGCGAACATGTGCGGATTGATGATTCCGGAAATATCTATATCAATGAAAAAGTATTGAAGGAATCCTATGGAAGAGAAGTGATACAGGATCCAGGGATTGCAAGAGATGAGATCACACTTGGCGAGGGTGAGTATTTTGTGCTTGGAGATAACCGGAACAACAGCTCGGACAGCAGAGATCCAAGTGTTGGTATTATCCAAAAGAAGGACATCATTGGAAGAGCATGGCTTCAGATTTATCCGTTTGATGAATTTGGATTTATCAGGCACCAGTAGGAGGCAGTTTTGAAACAGAAGACAATCGGTGAGATTAAAGCAGAATTAAAGGCAGCAGAGGAATCCATGCTGCCTGTTTTTATTGAAAACTATAAGGAAGATACCAGAAACGGTGTGCAGGCAGCCGTTGCCCAGGCGAAAAAACGAATCGAAAAATTAGAGGCAGAGAGGGCGCGCATCGAGGTCTTAAAAAAATACGAATACGAGTATGCAGAATATACTTATATCTGTGGGATTGATGAAGCGGGAAGAGGACCGTTAGCAGGTCCGGTGGCAGCAGGAGCCGTGATCCTGCCAAAGGACTGTGATATTTTGTATATCAATGATTCTAAAAAATTGTCTGCCGCAAAACGTGAGGCACTCTATGATGAGATCATGGAAAAAGCAGTGGCAGTCGGTGTCGGTCTGGTCGGACCACAGCGGATCGATGAGATCAATATTTTACAGGCGACCTATGAAGCCATGCGGGAGGCTATAAGGAATTTAGGCGTAGTACCCGATATATTATTAAACGATGCAGTAACGATACCGGAGGTTTCCATACCACAGGTGCCGATCATCAAAGGAGATGCGAAGAGTATTTCAATTGGAGCGGCAAGCATTATTGCAAAAGTGACGAGGGACCGGCTGATGGCAGAATATGATGAATTGATGCCGGAATATGGTTTTGCCTCCAACAAAGGCTATGGTTCGGCAGAACATATTGCGGCAATTAAAAAGTATGGAGCATCCCCGATCCACCGTATGACATTTATAAAGAATTTTATCTAGGGGGCATCTGTATGCAGATATCGGATTTACTTGGAAAATACGGACAAAATACCGTGCCGGTTACGGCACAGGAGCAGGCGGTAAAGACAGGAACACAGCAGTTGGCAGGTACGCTGTCTTCCTTACAGACAGGAAACGTATTTGAAGGAACCGTGACGGATATTTCTGACGGACAGGTACTTTTAACGCTTGCAAACGGAGAGAAGATTTCTGCCAGATTAGAGGGACAGATACAGCTCAGGCTTAATCAGGCAATGTTTTTTGAAGTAAAATCCAATACCCAGACACAGATAGCCATCAAACCGTATTTAAACGGAGACAGCAGTAATCCAACCCTGTTAAAGGCCTTAATGCAGGCAGGAATGGGAGTTACAACAGATAATCTTGAGATGGTACGCACCATGATGGAGGAACAGCTTCCGATCGATAAGAACAGTTTAAATCAGATGATGAGACAGCTTGCGATGTTTCCAAAGGCAGCGCCATCTGTGATCGCACAGATGAATAAGTTAGGGATTCCTGTAACGGAGGCCAATGTGCAGCAGTTTTCTAATTATAAGGCAGATACCGCGGCAATTATGAAAGAATTAGAAAATGTCTTAGAGCAGCTTCCAAAGTCGATCGCAGGAGAAGGTGATACTGCCGGGCAGATGACAGCAAAAAATATGCAGTTGATGGATATTCTGTTTGGAGGAGAAACGATCGAACAGAGTCAGGATGCAGGAGCAAAAGCACAGGAGCTGCTTGCAAAAACGGCAGATGGAAGTGTTACCATAAAAAGTGGGGAGCAACAGGCAGCCGATATTGCAAAAGAATTGCAGCAGATATTAAGCACGGCAGAAGACGGAATGCAGCAGACAAGTGCAGCAGGAGAGGGCATACAGCAGGCAGATGCAGCAAAACAGGCAGAAGGCAGACAGATGCCGGCTGCAACACAGGGCAGTCTGGGAGAGATTCTTGGAAAAGAAGGAGCTGCCAGCTTAGAACAGCAGCTAAAAGCGTTAGAAACAGATGGAAAACAGGTCTTGTTTGATAAAAATGGAAATTTGAATACGGGAATGAGTGCAGAGGAATTTTTGAAGAATTTGAACCAGTTGTTCAAAGAGAACGAATTTCCACAAAAGGAGGCACTATTCAAACTTTTCTCAGGAAAAGAATATCAGACCATTTTTAAAAAAGCAGTAGAAAATCAGTGGTACTTAGAGCCGCAGGAGACGGGTTCCAAAGAAACCGTAGAGAAACTGTATAACAGGCTGCAGACGCAGATGAACCGGTTGGATGAATTTATCAAACAGGCGGGAAGCGGAACGGAGGGTCTGCAAAAGGCAGTGGCGGATGTCCGTGGCAATATCGAATTTATGAACCAGATCAATCAGATCTATAATTTTGTCCAGCTTCCGTTAAAAATGAACGGGCAGAATGTCAACAGTGAGCTTTATGTCTATACGAATAAAAAGAACCCAAGAGACATGGACGGCGAGCTGAGTGCTTTTTTACATTTGGATATGGATCACCTTGGCTCTACGGATATTTCCGTCAAGATGAAAGGGACTGCGGTCAAGACAAATTTTTATATGGCGGATGATGCTTCTTATGAACTGATCTTAGCACATGCCGAAGAACTGGCGGAACGTTTAGAGAACAAGGGGTATCAGTGTCAGATCGAAGTAAAGAGCGAAGAAAAGGATATGGATTTTGTAGAAGATTTCTTAAAACATGATATGCCGAGTGCCGGAAAGGTCTATCGGTATTCCTTTGATGTGAGGGCATAGATATGGAGAAGCAGAAAGAAAAAGTCAAGACAGCCGTGGCGATCGCTTATGAACCCGGCGAAGAGGCACCAAAGATCTTAGCAACCGGTAAGGGACTGATAGCCGAGCGGATCATAGAAAAAGCAAAAGAAGAGGATGTGCCGTTTTACAAGGACAGCAAATTAGCGGCAACACTTTCAAAACTGGAGATCGGGGATATGATCCCACCAGAGCTGTATGAGGTCGTGGCGGAGATACTGGTCTTTGTGGATAAGATGGATCATTTGAAGGATAAACTTGGAAAATAGGGGGAGAGTATGAACCGACGAAAAGAAGGAGCATATTATGAGAATCTGGTGGCAGAGTATTTAAAGACGCAGGGATATGAAATCTTAGAAAAAAATTACCGTTGCCGTATAGGAGAGATCGATCTGATTGCAAAAGAGGGAGAGACACTGGTCTTTGTGGAGGTCAAATATCGCAGGGATGACAAGATGGGAAATCCCAAAGAGGCGGTCAATCGAAAAAAGCAGAAAAAAATCTCCATGACAGCGTCTTATTATCTGATGCGGGAGTGCGGGCGTATGGATATTCCGTGCAGATTTGATGTGGCAGCAGTGTTGGGTGAGCAGATAGAAGTAGTAAAGAATGCATTTGAGTATCTGCCGTAGAACAGAAGGTAATAGGTCAAAGAGAGGTAAAAGATGAAGATCGAAGATTTTAAGAAGAAAAACGAAGAGCAGATATTTGTAATAGACGGCGGGGAACAGCCCCCGCTTTTAAAATATAAAAAGTTAGAAGAGATTCCTTGGATACGTCATTGCTTTACTACCAGAGAAGGCGGGGCAAGCAAGGGGATTTTTGCAGAACTGAACCTCAGCTTTACCAGAGGAGACGAGGAAGCGGCGGTGCGAGAGAACTATCGACGTGTTGCTAAGCGTATGGGAACAGAGGTATCGCATTTTGTGTGCAGTGACCAGACACATACCACCAATGTCAGAGTCGTTACCCAAGAGGATGCAGGGGCAGGAGTCGTCAGAGAACGCGGGTATACCGATGTGGATGGGCTGATCACAAATGAGCCGGGGCTGGTACTGTCCACATTTTATGCAGACTGTGTGCCGCTTTATTTTGTAGATACAGAGCATCATGCGATCGGGCTTTCACATTCCGGCTGGCGTGGTACGGTAGGAAGAATGGGTGCGGCAACCATCCGGGCGATGCAAAAACACTACGGAACAGATACAAAGCATCTGATCTGTGCGATCGGACCATCCATTTGTCAGGATTGTTATGAGGTCAGTGAGGATGTGGCAGAGGCATTCGCAAAAGAATTTCCGGATAATGAAAAAGAAATTTTAAAGAGTAAAGGCAGCGGAAAATATCTGTTAGACCTATGGCGGGCAAATGAGATCGTATTCATGGAAGCCGGTGTGCCAAAGGAGCAGATCGTAACCACAAACCTTTGTACCTGCTGCAATCCGAAGCTGCTTTTTTCGCATCGGGCAAGCCATGGAAAACGCGGAAATCTTGGAGCATTTTTGATGATAAAAGAACAGGGTTAAGAAAATCTTAAGTATTTCCTAAACTCCCCTTCCTTGTATAGGAAGGGGAGTTGTGCTATTTTAGGTGTATGAAATGTAGTAGTACACTTAATACGCAAGGAAGGAGTTGTAAAATTGCTGACATTGAATTATCGGGATACCAAGCCGATTTATATACAGATAAAGTCAGGATTGAAGAAGCTGATGATCACAGGCGCGATCGCTGCAGATGAAAAGCTGCCGTCTGTCCGGGAGTTAGCGGGAACACTTGCCATTAACCCGAATACGATACAACGGGCATACCGGGAGTTAGAGGCAGAGGGATACCTGTATTCCGTGTCCGGAAAAGGAACCTTTGCGGCTAAGGATATCCGGTTAGATGCGATGGGGATGGAAGAACTGTTCTTGCAGTTTGAAGAGATAGCAGAAGAACTGCTTTATTTTTCTGTAACGGCAGAGGAATTAAAAAGCAGGATTGAAAGATTAGAAAAGAGGAGGAAAGAGCAGTGATACAGGTAGAAAATCTGGTAAAAACCTTTGATGGATTCCGGGCATTGGATGGAGCCGATTTCCATGTAAAAAAAGGTGCGATCTACGGACTGGTAGGACCGAATGGAGCAGGAAAATCCACACTCATCCGCCATCTGACAGGGATCTATAAGCAGGATGAGGGAAGTGTCTTAATTGATGGAGAACCGGTTTTTGAAAATTCGGCAGTAAAAGAGAAGATTGCCTATATTCCGGATGACTTATTTTATTTTGCACAGGCAGATACCATGGAAATGAAAAAGTTCTATGAAGGCATCTATCCGAATTTTGATGCAGGACTGTTTGAAAAAATAAGGGAAGCCTTTCCTTCCATAGATACAAAGCAGACGATCCGCAGACTTTCCAAAGGAATGCAAAAGCAGGTGGCATTCTGGTTAGCGATCAGTGCAAGACCACAGATTCTGATCTTAGATGAACCGGTGGATGGTTTAGATCCGGTGATGCGAAGACAGATATGGAGCCTGATCCTGCAGGATGTGACAGAGCATGGAACGACCGTGCTAGTCTCTTCCCATAATCTGAGGGAATTAGAGGATGTATGTGACCATGTGGGGATCATGAACCATGGAAAGATTATTATTGAACGTTCGTTAAGTGAACTGCAAAGCAGTATTTGTAAGATCCAGGCGGCATTCCAGGCAGAAATGCCAAAACTTCCGAAGGATTTAGAAGTGCTGCATATGTCAACGACGGGAAGAGTCCATACGATGATCGTAAGAGGAGAACCCAAACAGATCAAAGAGCAGTTTACGGCTTTAAATCCGATGTTGATGGATGTATTGCCGTTAAGTTTAGAAGAAATATTTATTTACGAGTTAGGAGGTGCTGATTATGCAGTCAGGGACATCCTGTTTTAATAAGACGATCTTTAAGAAAAATATCACACATTTTTGGCCGATCTGGGGGATCTATCTGGTGTTTTTGCTCTATGCACTGCCATTGACACTGCTGTTATCCACAGAAAACCCGGGAACAGGTACTAAGGTGGCAAAACAGATCATGGAGGAGAATCTGGCACGCTATGCGACCTGTTTAGGCGGAGCGTTAACGCCGATGTTTGTATTTATTGCAGCGACCGTTTGTGCCATGACCGTTTTTTTCTATCTGTATCAGAATCGGAGTGCAAACATGATTCATGCACTGCCTGTCAGTAGAAAAGAACTCTATGTGACAAATGTGGTTTCCGGTTTCCTGTTTCTGATCGTACCGCAGATTCTGACCTTTGTCATTACCGCATTTGTATGTTTTGCAAGAGATATCTCCAGGCTGGAATATCTGCTGTACTGGCTGTTGATGACCATGGGAATGAGTCTGTTTGCCTATGCGGGAGCCATTGTGATCGGAATGTTGACAGGACAGCTTTTAGCAGTTCCGATTTTCTATGTGATAGCCAACTTTTTATATGTAGGGATCCGGTTTATCTTTCAGATATTACAGACAGAAATGGTCTACGGAATGGATCACCATTTCCGGTTCAGTAAAGGGGATTTTCTCTCTCCGCTGTACTATTTAGAAACGAATGTGTCTATTCATACGGTTTCCGGTGAAGAGGCAGCCGGTTCGTTGATCGAAGTGGTTGGTGGAAAAGCAGTCGCTATTTATGCGTTAGTCGGTGTCCTGTTATTTTTTGTAGGTTATCTGATATACAGGAAAAAACGTTTAGAAACCGTAGGGGACTGTATTGCAGTCAACTGGCTCAAACCGGTATTCCGATGGGGAAGTGCGATCTGCGTGGCAATCTTAGCAGCAGCATTAGTTGCAGGAGTGAACAGCAAGGCATCACGGACACAGATGATGATCCTTGCATTAATGGGGGCTGTTATCAGTGGAGCAGTGGCATTCTTCATTGCACAGATGTTTTTAGCAAAGAGCTTTAAGGTATTTGAAAAGCGAAGGATCACAGAGTGTGTCGGAGTTGTTGCAGTGTCCTTACTGTTAGTAGCAGGCATCAGTATGGATGCAGTCGGGATTGAAAAAAAGATACCGGATGTCGGTGAACTGAAGGCTGTCTATATGTGTGCAGATGAGAGTATTATGGCAGATGAGCCGGAAAAGATGAAAGAACTGATCGCACTACATAAGAATATCATAGACGCAAAAGACGGATTATTAAAAGCTTCACAAAGTAAGAAAGACGAGGGGGAAAATCCGAGAGTGGAATTTAAGTATGCCTATAAAGATGGCACTTATCTGTACCGCAGTTATGAACTTGCTGAGACAAAAAAAGAGATCCAAAAGAAGGATTCCGTATTAAATCAGATCTTAGATGTGGAAAACCGGTATGACAACTATATGGCGGGACTGTTTGGAAGAAATTATAAGACAGCCAAACCGGTTGGGATATCCCTTGATTTTTACAATGAAGTGAACGATACTTACGAGACAATCTATATGAGCAGTGAATACTTAGAAAAGATGTATAAAGCATTAAAACAGGACATCAAAGAGGGAAATCTGAAAAACATCCCGTATACACAGCAGGAAGATAAATTCTACTCTTCCGGACTCAGTATAGAGTATTATAATCCAAAAGGAATTGAGCAGGTGGATATTTACGGAGATGAGTACGGCTATTCCGCCGGTGTCTGGAAAAGTGATACGGCCTATGTAAAGTTCAACGTAGACTGTAAACATATGTTAAAGGTGATCGAGGAAGCCGGGCTGTTGACGGAAAATCATAAGCTTCGGACAGAGAGTGAGCAGAACGCACTTTTAAATGAACAGTGATGATAGAAAAGAACGATTCAGGGAATCATAACGAAGGGTTGTGATTCCCTGAATTTTATTGTAAACTAAGATACAGATGTCAAAGTGGCATAAAATGCTTTACAAGAAACGTTGGATATTGTAAAATCAAGCGAATAAATAAGATTACAGGAAAAGAGGAGAATAGATATGAGTAAGCCGGTAGTAGCAATCGTTGGACGGCCGAATGTAGGAAAATCGACACTTTTTAATGTATTAGCGGGGGAACGTATTTCCATTGTACAGGATACACCGGGAGTTACAAGAGACAGGATTTATGCAGAAGTGCAGTGGCTCGATAAGGCATTTACCTTAATCGATACCGGAGGAATTGAACCGGACAGCAAAGATGTTATCTTATCACAGATGAGAGAGCAGGCAGAGATCGCGATCGAGACGGCGGATGTCATTATTTTTATTACCGATGTGCGTCAGGGACTGCAGGATTCCGATGCAAAGGTTGCCGATATGCTCAGACGTTCGAAAAAACCGGTCATCTTAGCAGTCAATAAAGTAGATGATTTTAACAAATATATGGCAGATGTCTATGAATTTTATAATTTAGGAATTGGAGATCCGGTTCCGGTATCTGCGGCCTCCAGACTGGGGATCGGAGATTTGCTCGATGAGGTTATTGCACAGTTCCCACAGGGAAGTGCAACAGATGAAGAGGACGAAAGACCGAGGATCGCAATTGTAGGAAAGCCGAATGTAGGAAAATCCTCCCTGATCAACCGTCTGCTCGGTGAGCAGCGTGTGATCGTATCCGATATTGCGGGTACGACAAGAGATGCGATCGATACAGACATTAAATACAATGGAAAAGAATATGTATTTATTGATACGGCAGGACTGCGCCGCAAAAATAAGATCAAAGAAGATATTGAAAGATACAGTATCATCCGTGCCGTGACAGCCGTAGAACGTGCAGATGTCGTAATGATCGTCATTGACGCAACCGAGGGTGTGACGGAGCAGGATGCGAAAATCGCAGGAATCGCACATGACAGAGGAAAAGGGATCATCATAGCGGTCAATAAGTGGGATGCCATTGAAAAGAATGATAAGACGGTCAAAGAGCATACAGACAGGATCCGTCAGATTTTAAGTTTTATGCCTTATGCAGAGATTATCTTTATTTCGGCAAAGACCGGTCAGAGACTGCACCGTATCTATGAAATGATCGATGTTGTCATTGAGAATAACTCCATGCGTGTGGCAACCGGTGTACTCAACGAGATCATGACAGAGGCAGTGGCTATGCAGCAGCCGCCTTCTGATAAGGGAAAACGCCTGCGTCTTTACTATATTACACAGGTAGCGGTAAAACCGCCGACATTTGTTATTTTTGTCAATGACAAACAGTTAATGCATTTCTCCTATACACGATATATTGAGAACCGTATCAGGGATGCGTTTGGATTTAGGGGAACATCCCTAAAATTCATCATCCGGGAGAGAAAGGAAGGTTAGACTATGACAGTGGGCAGGATCATCTGTATTCTGATTGGCTACGCCATAGGACTGTTTCAGACGGGATATATCTATGGAAAAACACAACATATTGATATCAGGGAACACGGAAGCGGAAATGCGGGAACCACCAATACCCTGCGTACACTTGGTTTTAAAGCAGGAGCGATCACGTTCGCGGGGGATTGTGGAAAAGCAATCCTTGCCATTTTTATCTCCTGGCTGATCTTTCATGCTCAATATCCGGAAGGGATCAAATTATTGGGGATGTATGCCGGCTTAGGTGCGGTTTTAGGGCATAACTATCCGTTTTATATGAAGTTTAAAGGTGGAAAAGGAATTGCCTGTACTACGGGGGTAATCTTAGCGTTCCATTGGCAGATGGCACCGTTATGTATCGGACTGTTTATTGTAGTGGTGCTGCTGACGCAGTATGTCTCTTTGGGTTCGATCCTGTTAGTCAGTGTCTTTTTTATCGAACTTTTATTGTTTGGCCAGACCGGGCATCTTCCGGTCGCAGATACATATCTGCCGGAAATCTATGTCTTAGGTGGGATTTTTACACTAATGGCGATCTGGAGACACCGGGCGAACATCAAACGGTTGTTGAGTGGAACAGAGAATAAGTTAAATCTGTTTAAAAAGAAATAAGACGTATCAGAAAACTGAAAATAAAAGGGGAAGAGGGTGGTTCCGCCGGCTTGCGGAGCCACCCTCTTTAGGGTAATGAGAAAATGAAAAACTACGTTGTTATCTTTTAATGATGACAATTTTATAATAAATAGAAATTGTGACAAATATTTGACTTGATTATAAAAAAAATATGAAGAAAAATAAAAAAAGTAGAAACTTCTAAAAAGTGATTAGAGGTTGACTTCATATAGTAGAAGTGATAGGATAATAAGACACACAATATATAGTGTAAAAATAAAAGAAACATAATAACACATACAAAATGTGGGTAACATAATATAGAACTTCAGTCTACATAAAGAAACACCGGAGGGATGGTTGGAATGATCAAAGTAGTAAAAAAAGACGGAACAAAGGAAGATTTTAACGTACAGAAAGTGGTAGTGGCGGTCAACAAATCAGCATACCGTGCATTGATCACATTTACACAGGAGGAGTTGGATTTCATCTGCCAGTTTGTCGAAGAAAAAGTCAAAGAGATGCAGATCACCGAGGTACCGATCGCTACGATGCATAATATCGTGGAGGGTGCCTTAGAGCGTGTCAACCCGATCGTGGCAAAGAGCTATCGTGATTACCGCAATTACAAGCAGGATTTTGTACAGATGTTAGACGAGGTCTACAAAAAGAGCCAGTCCATTATGTACATTGGCGATAAAGAAAATTCCAATACAGACAGTGCTTTGGTCTCCACCAAACGAAGCCTGATCTTTAACGAGTTAAATAAAGAGTTGTACAAAAAATTCTTTATGACCACCGAAGAGATCCAGGCATGCCGTGACGGCTATATTTATGTACATGATATGTCTGCAAGAAGAGATACGATGAACTGCTGCCTTTTCGATGTGGAGAATGTCTTACGGGGCGGATTCGAGATGGGAAATCTCTGGTATAACGAGCCAAAGACCCTAGATGTAGCCTTTGATGTCATCGGAGATATTGTATTAAGTGCAGCAAGCCAGCAGTATGGCGGTTTTACCGTGCCGAGTGTGGAAAAGATCTTAGAACCTTATGCACAGAAATCCTATAAAAAATATAAAGAAAAATATTTAGGACTCGGATTGAGTGAGGAGCGTGCCGAGGAAGAGACCATCAAGGACATTAAGAGAGATTTTGAGCAGGGTGTTCAGGGATGGGAATATAAATTTAATTCCGTATCCTCAAGCCGTGGGGATTATCCGTTTATTACGATGACCTTTGGAACAGGAACGAAGCGTTTTGAAAAGATGGCATCCATTGCCATGTTAAACGTGCGCCAGAAAGGTCAGGGCAAGGCAGAGTGCAAAAAACCGGTACTGTTTCCAAAACTGGTATTTTTATATGATGAAAGCCTGCACGGACCGGGCGGCGAGTTAGAGGATGTCTTTGAAGCCGGTATCGAGTGCTCAAGACATACGATGTATCCGGATTGGCTGAGCCTGACCGGAAAAGGTTATATTGCCTCTATGTACAAGCAATATGGGGAGATCATCAGTCCGATGGGCTGTCGTGCGTTCTTATCCCCTTGGTATGTGGAGGGCGGTATGTATCCAAAGGATGAAAATGACAGACCGCGTTTTGTGGGACGGTTCAATATTGGCGTGGTCAGCCTGCACCTTCCGATGATCTTAGCAAAAGCCAGACATGAGAGCAAAGATTTTTATGAGGTATTAGACTATTATTTAGAGCTGATCCGTCAGATCCACATCCGTACCTATGCTTATTTAGGTGAGATGCGTGCTTCCACGAATCCGTTAGCTTACTGCGAAGGCGGATTTTACAATGGAAATCTGAACTATAACGATAAGATCAAACCGCTGTTAAAGACGGCAACCGCATCTTTTGGAATTACGGCATTTAATGAACTGCAGGAGCTGTATAACGGAAAATCCTTAGTAGAGGATGGACAGTTTGCGATCGAAGTATTAGAACATATCAATAAAAAGATCAATGAATTTAAGGAAGAGGATGGAAACCTCTATGCGATCTATGCGACACCGGCAGAGAATCTGTGTGGACTACAGGTAAAGCAGTTCCGCAAAAAATACGGGATCATTGAAAATGTTTCTGACAGGGAATATGTCAGCAACGGATTCCACTGCCATGTGACCGAGGATATCACACCGATCCAGAAACAGGATTTAGAATACCGTTTCTGGGAGCTTAGCAATGGTGGAAAGATCCAGTATGTGAAGTATCCGATCAATTACAATGTAGAGGCGGTCAAGACATTGGTACGCCGTGCAATGGAGATGGGATTTTATGAAGGAGTCAATCTGTCACTTGCGTACTGTGATGACTGTGGACATCAGGAGTTAGAGATGGATGTATGCCCAAAATGCGGCAGCCGTAATCTGACAAAGATTGAACGTATGAATGGCTATCTCTCCTATTCAAGAGTAAAGGGAGATACCAGACTCAACGATGCCAAAATGGCAGAAATATCAGAGAGAAAGAGCATGTAGGAGGCAGAATGCGTTACCATAATATTACAAAGGACGATATGTTGAATGGAGACGGCTTAAGAGTCGTACTGTGGGTATCAGGATGTGACCACTGTTGTAAGGAATGTCACAATCCGATCACCTGGGACCCAAACGGCGGACTTGTGTTTGATGAAGAGGCAAAAGAAGAATTATTTGAGGAACTGAAAAAAGATTATGTTTCCGGAATTACGTTCAGTGGCGGAGATCCACTCTATGCGGGCAACCGTGAAGATGTTTTAAAATTAGCAAAAGAAGTACATGAGAGATTTCCCGAAAAGACGATCTGGATGTATACGGGATTTGTCTGGGAGAGCATTGACGGGTTAGAAGTCATGGACTATGTCGATGTGTTAGTGGATGGAGAATTTGTAAAAGAAGAGGCAGACCCGCAGCTTCACTGGAAGGGAAGTGCCAATCAGAGAGTGATCGATGTAAAAGCGACAAAAAAGAGCGGAGAAGTCGTCTTACACTGTGCTTAAAGCCGTTTACCAATAAAAAAGATGGAGATTCAGAAACAATGCAAAAAATCAGAATTAAATATTTTACAGATAAAATAGATAAATTAGAGTATATTGAGGGAAAATCCGACTGGATCGATCTTCGCGCATCAGAAACCGTGGAATTAAAGGCAGGCGAGTTCAAGCTGATCCCGTTAGGAGTAGCCATGGAGCTGCCAAAGGGTTATGAAGCCCACGTCGTACCACGCAGTTCCACTTTTAAGAACTATGGACTCCTTCAGACGAACAGCTGCGGTATCATTGACTGTACCTACTGTGGAGATGAGGATATGTGGAGAATGCCGGTCTATGCAACCAGAGACACGGTGATCAAACAGAATGACCGTATCTGCCAGTTCCGTATTTTTGAAAATATGCCGACCATTCAGTTTGATGAGACTGCATCCTTAGACAACGAGAATCGTGGTGGATTCGGTTCAACCGGAAAACAATAGATTCGTCAATCTGTACAGGAACGTGGATAAATTTTGTGGAATCCCTGCATAGTAATTATGCAGGGATTTTTATATCATAAAAGCAGGACATCAAAAGAACGTGATGTAGAAAAATCGTCAGAATGGATAAGGAGAAGAAAGCTATGGCAAGTTTATCATTAAAAGGGATCGGAAAACGTTATCCAAATGGATTTGAGGCAGTGAAAGATTTTAACTTAGAGATTGAGGATCAGGAGTTTATCATATTTGTAGGACCTTCCGGATGTGGAAAATCCACAACACTTCGTATGATCGCAGGATTAGAAGAGATCACGACCGGAGATCTGTTCATCGATGGAAAACGCATGAATGAAGTAGAACCAAAAGACCGTGATATTGCGATGGTATTTCAAAATTATGCGTTGTATCCGCACATGACGGTATTTGACAATATGGCATTTGGATTAAAGCTTCGTAAGGTGCCAAAAGAAGAGATTGAGCAGAAAGTATTAGAAGCTGCAAAAATATTAGATTTAGAGCAGCTTTTAGACAGAAGACCAAAGGCTCTTTCCGGTGGTCAGCGTCAGAGGGTGGCAATGGGACGTGCGATCGTGCGGAATCCAAAAGTCTTTTTAATGGATGAGCCGCTTTCTAATCTGGATGCAAAATTAAGAGTCCAGATGCGTGCAGAGATTGCAAGCCTGCATCAGCGTTTAGGAGCAACGATCATCTACGTTACACATGACCAGACCGAGGCAATGACACTTGGTACAAGGATCGTCGTATTAAAAGATGGTGTGATCCAGCAGGTAGATACGCCAAAGAAGCTCTATAACGAGCCGCAGAACCTCTTTGTGGCAGGATTTATCGGCTCTCCGCAGATGAACTTTATTGATGCGGTATGTAAGGTACATGGTGAGGAAGTCCGTTTAGAGTTCGGTGATTTTTCGATCGTACTGCCGCCACAGAAAGCAAAAAAACTGATCGACGGAGGATATGCGGATAAAACCGTTGTAATGGGAATCCGCCCGGATGATATCGACGATTCACAGATTCAGATCGAGACTTATGGAGACACGGTCATTGAAGCAGATGTAACCGGATATGAGCTGTTAGGCTCTGAAGTACTGCTCTATTATACGGTAGCAGGCGTGAACATGACTGCCCGTGTGGACGCAAGAACAACGGCAAAGATCGGAGATCATATCCGACTGGCATTAGACCCGGAAAAGATCCATGTCTTTGATAAAGAGAGCGAACTGACCATTACAAATTAAAAGTCAGAAATCGTGAGAAATGAAAGATGATCAGAAATAAGACATAATGGGAATAAGAAATGATCAAGAATACGAGAGTATACAGGATGCAGGAAATACGAACAGAGTATTTCCTGCATCTTTTTTCTTTTAAACCGGAAAAGAGTCTGTTACAATAAAAAGAGAAAATTGGAGAAAAATGGTGGAATATGTTACAGATTTTTATTATTAATTCTTTTTCCGGGGACGAGACCACGACGATAGGGATCCGGGAAGAGCTTGAAAAAATAAAAGATATGGAATATCTGGTATTCAATTCGGAATATCCCGGACATGAAGGTGAGATGGCAAGGCAGATGTGCAACCTGTTCCCGGAGGAGAAGATTCGGTTCTACGCATGTGGAGGAACAGGAACTTTCCGCAACATTTTAAAAGGAGTGCCGGAAGAGGACTTAGGCAGGGTGGAGATCGCAGAAGCTGCCTACGGGCTGACGAATGACTTTTTGAATATCTATGGCGAAGAGAGGGAAAAATTCAAAGACTTTCGGAATTTTATTGCAGGAACAGTGCAGCCGCTGGACTATCTGCAGACTTCGATAGGCCCGGCACACAATACCGTGTCACTGGGATTAGACGGTCTGATCTTACGCGGAGTCCTGCATTTAAAAAAATTGCCGTTCTGTAAGGGCAGAGTTCCTTATTTCATCTCATCGGGTCTGGCAATCTTAAGTACCAGGACACTGGATTTAGAGATTGAGGCAGATGGAGAAATATTCAGCGGCAGATACTGTGAAGTGGCATTTGGCAACGGAAATCTTTTGGGTGGTAACTTCCATTTTGGCGGAGAGGCAGATCCGACCGATGGAAAGATGAAGATGATCTTAGTGCCGGGCAGAGGATTCTTCTATAAGATGAAAATGCTGTTTGCAGCAATCCTGAACAGGCAGGAAGTGTTAGAAAATTCATCTAGTTGGCGTATGGTGTCAGAGGCAAAGATCAGGAATAAAGAGGGCGTGCCTTTGAGTATTAATGTAGATGGAGAGCTTGAGATCGCAGAAGAGTTTACGATTCGGGTGAACCGGGGAGGAATGCGGTTTGTAGAGCCAAAGGATATTGACAGGAGTAATATAACATGGAAGAAAAAAGTAGATTTGCACAAATATTGATATTTTGGGATGCAGTCCTGTTAGGAACCCTGATCTTTATCAGTCTCAGTGTAAAGCCGGGGCTTAGGTGTTTATGGCTGCATTCGGCGATGCTCGCAGAATGTGCCATAGGACTTCTTATTTTAGGAATCCTCACCTTCGGGAAAAGTGAGCCGGATATAGTGCATGGACGTCTTTTTACCGTTATGATAGGAGGGATTTCCTTACAGCTTGTTCTTTATTACGACCAGCCGCTGATCCTTCATACATTTTTACTGATCCTGATGCTGACCATCACTATTTACAGGAATTTTTCGCTGTGTAAATTCGCAATGGTGGAGATGATGGTGCTTTATCTGCTGAGTGTGCTGTATTACTGGAATGTTGGCTTTGGAGACAATGTCAGTGTGATGTACTCGGTAGTAGCAGCAGGCGGTGTACTCGGAGGAAGTTTTATCTTATCCTGCATCTTAGGAACAGAGGAAAAGAACCGGAGGATCATCCGGGAAAACCGACAGACCTCGATCGATATGCTGCGCCTTGTCGAGATGAAAAAAGAAGAAGCAGAGCATCTTGCCGAGGTAAAGAGTGTCTTTTTAGCCAATATGTCCCATGAGATACGGACACCGATGAATGCCGTACTGGGAATGAATGAGATGATTCTGCGTGAGAGCAGTGAGGAAGAGATCGTGGAATATGCAAAAAACATAGAGCGTGCCGGAGAGACGTTAATGTCCCTGATCAATGATGTTTTGGATATTTCTAAGATAGAATCCGGAAAGATCGAGATCCATCAGGATGAATATAAATTAGAGACCTTAGTAGATGATCTGATGAATTTAGTCAGTGTAAAGGCAGAAGAAAAGGGCTTAGAGATCCGACAGGAATTTGATCAGGACATTCCGGGCAGACTCTATGGAGACGAACTGCGTATCAAGCAGATACTGATCAACGTACTAAATAATGCCATTAAGTATACCGATAAGGGAACGATCACATTTGGGCTGTCGTGGGAACAGACAGAGCTGGATAGCATGCTGTTGAAGATCCGGGTTACGGATACCGGGATAGGAATGAAGGAAGAGGAGCTAAAGCATATCTTTGATGCCTTCCAGCGTCTCGATGAAAAGAGAAACCAGTCGGTCGAAGGAACCGGACTTGGTATGACAATCACAAAGCAGTTGATAGAGTTGATGGGTGGAAAGATTTCCGTTCGCAGTAAATATGGAAAGGGAACGACTTTTTACTTAGAACTGCCACAGGAGATTTTAGACCCTGCACCGGCACAGTTCCAAAGAAAGAGGAAAAAAGCAGAGCAGCAGTACAGTGTATCTTTCGTTGCACCGGGAGTACGGATCCTTGCCGTGGATGACAATCCGATGAACTTAGCGGTATTAAGGGGACTTTTAAAAAAGACGGAAATGCAGGTGGATTTAGTACAGAGCGGCTTAGAAGCCATTGCAGCAGTACAAAAAGAGCGGTATGATATGATCTTAATGGATCACATGATGCCCAAAATGGATGGTATTGAAACCATGAAACAGATCCGCCGTCTTGCGGGAAACCAGAATCCAATGGCACCGATCATTGTTCTGACGGCAAATGCAACGGCAGGCTCCCAGAAACAATATATAGAAGAGGGCTTTGATGACTATTTGGCAAAACCGGTGCAGAGTGAAAAATTAGAGCAGATGATTTTTGAATATCTGCCAAAGCGCATGATACAAAAAAGGGATATGGAAGAGTCAAAACGCCCGGAACCGTGGAATGATGAAAAAATCTGCAAAGAGCTGTCTTTTTATGGGATTGATGTACCGGCAGGCTTATGCTATTTCAATCAGGATATGGAGCAGTATATCAGTGCTGCAAAGACATTTTTACAGCATGCAAAAGAAAAAGAGCAAAAGCGGAAGAATTCTTTAGAAGCAGGAGACTTAAAAGGCTATACCATAGAAGCACATTCCCTAAAAAGCAACGGCAGACTGTTAGGGGATGAGCAGCTAGGAAGTATGGCAGAGGAATTAGAGATGGCAGGAATCAGAGGCGAACTGGATGTGATCCGGGAAAAAGAGGCGTTATTAGAAGAACGGGTCAACCGTATTACAGAGGCTATCCGCTGGCTGCTTGCCTATACAGAGCAGGATGCAGAAAAAAAGGCAATTGGTCAGGGCATTCCGTTAGAAGAATATGAGAAGCAGAAACAGCGGTTAACAGAACTGATCGAAGACTATGAAGAGGAAGAGGCATCTGAACTGATCCTGAAATTACAGGAGCAGGGCGCAGATGAAAAGCAAAGTGAAGAACTCGAAAAGGTCCGACAGTGTTTAGAAGAATTTGCATATAAGGATGCCTTAAAATATTTAAAGTAGGAAAGGAACGAAGAGATTGAAAGACAAAAAGCTGCAGGAAGTGTTAACGGAGATCAGGGAAATAGCGGGAATGGATGCGGCACTGTTTTCAGATGCGGCAGAATTGCTCGTGGCACCATTTTCGGATATGAATATACGAAAAACAGATGTAAAAGCCTTTTTGTCTTTGGATCAGGCAGAGTGGCAGCAGGAGGAGTTTTATTTTTTTAAGATTACGATACCGGAAGCGGCTTATGTTCTAGTGTTACCGCAGATTGCCACAGAAACCGTGCTGGTCGGAAGGTTAGCAGTCTGTCAGATACGGAATCTGCTTTCATTAGAAACACAGCCGATGAGCCGGGAGCAGTTCATTTTAGAGGTATTGCATGGAAAGTTGGAACCGACAGAGGTTTTAAATACGATGCAAAGACTGCACATTGCATCTTCTGCATGGATGGTCTATGTCCTTCGGACGGTGGGAAAGACAGAGACTGCCTGTATGGAGACCTTAAAAAATCTTTTTTGTGACAGAAGACATGATTTTTTATTACCGATCGATGAAGAGACGATCGTGCTTGTAAAAGATGTGAAGGATAGGAAAGAACCGTCTGAAATAGAGAGCATCGCATACCGGATCTTAGACAATGTACAGGCAGAGGCCATGCAGCAGTTACACATCGGATACGGCAGACTAGCGGAAGAACTGATCGGGATTTCAAAATCCTATGAGCAGGCATTACAGGCATTAGAGATTGGCAGCATCTTTGAAATGCGGCACAGTGTGATGGCATATGAACGGCTTGGTGTGGGCAGACTGGTCTATGAGCTGCCAAGAGAGTCGGGAGAGCGGTTTTTAGAAGAGGTGTTCTCCGGCAAAGAAGGGGAACTTGAGGAGGAGGATCTGGGTACAATCGAACGTTTCTTAGAGAATAACCTGAATATTTCAGAGACGGCAAGACAGATGTATATCCATCGGAATACGTTAGTATACCGTTTAGAACGGGTACAGAAAATGACAGGACTGGATGTAAGGAGATTTGAGGATGCCATGAAGCTGCGGCTGGCATTGATGATCCGGACAGATCTGAAACACCGGTCTTTACAGGGATTGTAAACAGCTCCGGCAGGTGCTTTTGGAGGATTTCTAAAAGTATCTGCCGGAGAAACTGTGTTGAAAAAAAAAGTAAGGCTGTGCTATACTAGAAAAAGTATGGCAGAAATGAGATAAGGAAGGAAAGAGACATGGCAGGAAAAGAGAAATATGATGCCGGCAGTATTGCAGTTCTGGAAGGGTTAGAGGCAGTTCGTAAAAGACCCGGAATGTATATCGGAAGTGTAACAAGAAAAGGCTTAAATCATTTAATATATGAAATTGTAGACAATGCGGTAGATGAGCATTTAGCAGGCAACTGTGACACGATTCATGTCACCTTAGAGGCAGATGGTTCCTGTACCGTAGAAGATAACGGACGGGGAGTGCCGGTTGGAATGCATGAAAAAGGAATTCCGGCAGCACGTCTGGTATTTACCACACTGCATGCGGGAGGAAAATTCGACGATTCCGCATACAAGACAAGTGGTGGTCTGCATGGAGTCGGTTCTTCGGTAGTCAATGCTCTTTCTGAATATATGGATGTACAGATCAGCAGGGAGGGTGTGATCCACCATGACCGTTACGAGCGTGGAATCCCTGTGTTAGAGTTAGAGAACGGACTTCTTCCGGTGATTGGAAAGACAAAAGCGACCGGAACGAAGATTAATTTTCTTCCGGATGCGGAGATTTTTGAAAAGACGAGGTTTAAAGAGGATGAGGTCAAAAGCAGATTACATGAGACAGCATATCTGAATCCGGCACTGACCATTATCTATGAGGACAAGCGGTTAGAAGAACCAGAAAAGATCGTATTCCATGAGGAGGATGGGATCATCGGGTTTGTCAGAGATCTGAATAAAAAATGTGAAACACTTCACGAGGTGGTCTATTTTAAAGGCGAAAATGAAGGCATTACCGTGGAGGCTGCATTTCAGTATACAACGGAATTCCATGAAAACATTTTCGGATTCTGTAACAATATCTATAATGCAGAGGGCGGAACGCATATTACAGGCTTTAAAACCGTCTTTACGAGTGTCATCAACCAGTATGCGAGAGAGCTTGGGATATTAAAAGAAAAGGATGCAAACTTTACGGGGGCAGATGTCCGAAACGGTATGACAGCCGTTGTATCCATCAAGCATCCGGATCCTCGATTTGAAGGTCAGACCAAGACAAAGTTAGACAATCAGGATGCCTCCAGGGCAACCGCAAAGATTACGGGAGACGAGATACAGCTTTATTTTGATAAAAATTTAGAGGATTTAAAGGCGGTCATTTCCTGTGCGGAACGTGCGGCAAAGATCCGTAAGACAGAGGAAAAAGCCAAGACAAATCTTTTGACAAAGCAGAAGTTTTCCTTTGATTCTAATGGAAAGTTAGCGAACTGTGAAAGCAGGGATGCCTCCCAGTGTGAAATCTTTATTGTCGAGGGAGATTCCGCGGGCGGTTCGGCAAAGACAGCCAGAAACCGTAATTTTCAGGCAATTCTTCCAATCCGTGGAAAAATCTTAAATGTGGAAAAGGCAACGATTGATAAGGTACTTGCCAATGCAGAGATTAAGACGATGATCAATGCGTTTGGCTGTGGATTTTCGGAAGGGTTTGGAAATGATTTTGATATTTCTAAGCTGCGTTATGACAAGATCATCATTATGGCAGATGCCGATGTGGATGGAGCGCATATCTCCACCTTGCTGTTAACACTGTTTTATCGTTTTATGCCGGAACTGATCTCAGAGGGACATGTTTATATCGCGATGCCGCCTCTTTATAAAGCCATTCCATCGAAAGGGCAGGAGGAATATCTCTATGATGATGCCGCACTAGCGAAGTATCGTAAGCGACAAAAAGGCAATTTTACCCTGCAAAGATACAAAGGTTTAGGAGAGATGGATGCGGAACAGCTCTGGGAGACCACACTGGACCCGGAGACAAGAATGTTAAAACAGGTGGTCATTGAAGATGGAAAGATGGCATCGGATGTCACTGAGATGTTAATGGGCTCGGATGTTCCGCCAAGACGAGCCTTTATCTATGAGCATGCAAATGACGCGGAACTGGATGTATAGGAGGAAAAGCATGGAAGCAAGAGCAGAGAATCTAATTAGAACAGAATATTCGGAGGTCATGCAGAAAGCCTATATTGATTATGCGATGAGTGTCATTATTGCAAGAGCTCTTCCGGATGTAAGAGACGGACTCAAACCGGTACAAAGACGTACCTTGTATGATATGCATGAACTGGGAATCCGCTATGACAGACCATATCGAAAATGTGCGAGAATTGTCGGCGATACGATGGGTAAATATCATCCGCATGGTGACAGCTCCATTTATGAATCTTTAGTTGTCATGGCACAGGACTTCAAAAAGGGACTTCCACTGGTGGATGGCCACGGTAATTTTGGCTCGATTGAAGGTGATGGGGCGGCAGCCATGCGTTATACCGAGGCAAGGCTGCAAAAGATCACACAGGAAGCCTATTTAGCCGACTTAGACAAAGATGTGGTAGACTTTGTCCCGAATTTTGATGAGACGGAAAAAGAGCCGGAGGTGCTTCCGGTCAAGGTGCCTAATATCCTGATCAATGGTGCAGAGGGAATCGCAGTCGGAATGGCAACGAGTATCCCGCCGCATAATTTTGGCGAAGTCATTGACGGTGTAAAGGCATATATGAAAAATCCTGACATCAATACCGAGCAGATGATGGAATATATCAAAGGGCCGGATTTTCCAACCGGAGGAATTGTAACAAATAAGGATGATTTACTCTCTATCTATTCTACCGGAAGCGGTAAGATCAAGGTCCGTGGAAAAGTTGAGATTGAAAAAATGAAGGGTGGCAAAGAACGGATTGTCATCACAGAGATCCCTTACACCATGATCGGAGCAAACATTGGAAAATTTTTAAATGATGTCTATTCTTTAGTAGAGACGAAAAAGACAAATGATATCGTGGATATCTCGAATCAGTCCTCAAAAGAGGGCATCCGTATTGTCATCGAGTTAAAACGTGGGGCAGATGCCGAAAATATCTGTAATCTGCTCTATAAAAAGACAAAGTTAGAAGATACGTTTAGCGTTAACATGCTTGCCGTTGCAGATGGAAGACCGGAAACCATGGGAATCGTTCCGATGATTCGTCATCATGTGAATTTCCAGTATGAGATTGCAACAAGAAAGTACAAAACACTGTTAGAAAAAGAGCTTGAGAAAAAAGAAGTGCAGGAGGGCTTAATCAAAGCCTGTGATGTGATTGACTTAATCATTGAGATTCTGCGTGGTTCTAAGAATATCAAAGATGCAAAAGCCTGCTTAGTTCATGGCAAGACCGATGCGATTAAGTTCAAATCCGAGGAGTCAAAGCAGTTAGCAGCGCAGCTTCAGTTTACCGAAAAACAGGCAACGGCAATCTTAGAGATGCGTCTTTATAAGCTCATCGGATTAGAAATCGAAGCACTGTTAAAAGAGCATGATAAGACGTTAAAAAATATTGCGACTTATGAGAATATCTTAGGAAGCCGTACGGCAATGGCAAAGGTAATTATCAAGGAGTTGGAGGCGTTTAAAAAGGAATATGCAAAAGAGCGCAAGACTGTGATTGACAATGTCGAGGCAGCAGTGGTCGAGGAAAAGAAAATCGAAGAAATGGATGTTGTCTTTTTGATGGATCGTTTCGGTTATGGACGAACAGTGGATGTACCGACCTATGAGCGAAATAAAGAGGCGGCAGACAGTGAAAATAAATGCGTAGTTCTTTGTAGGAACACGGATAAATTATGCCTCTTTACCGATACCGGAAAAATGCACAGTATTAAGGTATTAGACCTGCCGTTTGGAAAATTCAGGGACAAGGGACAACCGATCGATAACCTCAGTAACTATGACAGCAGTCAGGAAAATATCGTCTATCTGATGAACTTACAGAAACTTGCAGAACATAAGGTATTCTTTGGAACGAAAAACGGAATGTGTAAAGTTGTGGATGGCAGTGAATTTGATGTTGCCAAACGAACGATCGCAGCCACAAAACTCACAGAGGGAGATATGCTGTTAACGGTGCGTGTCTTAGAAGGAGAAGAGTCATTGATCCTTCGTTCCGATAAAGAGTATTTCTTAAGGTTAGAAGCAAGTGAGATACCACAGAAGAAAAAAGGAGCCGTCGGTGTGCGTGGCATGAGGCTAGCCGCCCGTGAACAGATGCAGGAGATTTATGTTCTGCCACCGGACGGGGAGGAAGTCGTCACCGTGAAAGAAAAAGAGGTGGCACTGCACAGACTCCATATCGGAAAGAGAGATACCAGAGGCGTAAAGAAATGACCTATGAAGAGGCAGCAGAATTTGCAGACAGTACAAAAAAATATGGACGTATTTTAGGACTAGAGAGTATCCGAAATCTGATGCAGGAACTTGGAAACATACAGGAGCAGCTGCACATCATCCATGTAGCGGGTACGAATGGAAAGGGTTCAGTCTGTGCCTTTTTATCCGCGGCACTGACAGAGGTCGGATATCGGGTTGGACGTTATAATTCTCCGGCAGTATTTGAAAGAAGAGAAGTCTTTCGCATAGGAGAAACGATGATCTCTAAAGAGGAATACGCCGCGGTTTTTGAAAGAGTTCAAACCGCCTGTGAAGTGCTGACAAAGCGGGGATGTCCGCATCCGACTGTCTTTGAGGTAGAGACAGCGGCAGCGTTTTTATGGTTTTATGAAAAAAAATGCGACCTCGTCTTATTAGAGACCGGTATGGGCGGAGAGACAGATGCGACCAATCTGATCACACATCCGGTATGCAGTGTGCTGACTTCGATTGGCATGGATCATATGCAGTATTTAGGAAATACCATAGAAGAGATCGCAAAAGTAAAAGCCGGGATCATCAAAAAAGGATGTCCGGTAGTTGCATTGAAACAGGGTGACAGTGTGTGCGAAGTCATAAAGAACAAGGCAGAGGAATGTGGTTCACGGTGTGTTCTGGTAGAAGTGCCGCAGTATATGCAGGAAGCTCCCATATGGGGAACAACGCTGCAGGATGTACACTATGGATCAGTACATACCGCACTTGGCGGCATATGGCAAAGAGAGAACCTGTCACTGGCATTAGCAGTCTTAAAATTGCTAGAAGAATCCGGTTATCCCATAACGAAAGAAGCGGTGCAAAGTGGGATTGCAAAGACGATCTGGCATGGCAGATATGAAGTTTTGCAGACAGAGCCGCTATTTATCATAGACGGAGCGCACAATCCGATTGCCGCGAAACGTCTGAAGGAGACGATCGAAAAGGATTTTACAAACAGGGAAATTATATATATAATAGGGGTACTTGCAGATAAGGAGCATGAAAAAATGCTGCGTCTTTTATTGCCGGGGGCAAAAGCCGTATTTACGGTCACACCCGATAGCCCAAGGGCTTTAGACGGTGAGAGTTTGGCAAAAGAAGCCCAAAAGTATGCAGACAATATTTGGTATGTGCCGGATATTGGTAAAGCAGTGAAGATGGCAAAGGAAACAGCAAAAGAGTCCGATGTCATACTTGCAGTCGGCTCTTTATCCTATTTAAAAGAAGTAAAAAAAGCCTTAGGACAGGGTTAAGATAAATTGGAAAGCACAGGTGAAGTCATGGACGAAAAGAAAATACAAGAGGGTGTCCGCCTGATTTTAGAAGGTATCGGCGAGGACTGTACAAGAGAGGGGCTGTTAGAAACACCGGATCGTATTGCCCGTATGTATCAGGAGATTTTTGGCGGTATGGGCAAGGATGCAAAGGAACATCTGTCAAAAACCTTTCATGTAAAAAATAATGAGATGGTTGTGGAGAAAGACATTGTCTTTTACTCTACCTGTGAACATCATCTGCTTCCGTTTTATGGAAAGGCACATGTTGCCTATATTCCGGATGGAAAAGTGGTCGGTTTAAGCAAGTTAGCAAGAACCGTAGAAGTCTATGCGAAAAGACCACAGATGCAGGAACAGCTTACCGCACAGATCGCGGATGCGCTGATGGAGCATTTAAAACCACAGGGGGCAATGGTCATGATCGAAGCAGAGCATATGTGTATGACGATGCGTGGTATTAAAAAACCGGGAAGCAGGACCGTTACCTATGTAACGCGTGGCATTTTTGAAAAAGATACAGAGTTACAAAACCGCTTTTTTCAGATGGTGCGTTAAGGATGGAGTATGTAGAAAAGCTGTCAGGAGACAGGGAATACAGACAGTTGTTAGAGCGTTTAAAAGAATTAGAAAAAGATCGGATCTACTGTCATCATGGGATCGGGCATCTATTGGATGTGGCGCGGATTGCCTATATAGAAAATTTAGAAACACAGCTTGGTTTAGAAAAAGAAGATATTTACATAGCGGCGCTGCTGCATGATCTTGGAAGAGTTGATGAGTATGAAAGCGGCATCGGACATCACATTGCAGGCAGAGAACGTGCGAGATATTTTTTACAGAAAATAGAATATCCATGGGAACGGCAGGCGGTAATATTGGATGCCATTACAGAGCATCGCAATAAGGAAAATATTGAGGGGAACGAAGCACCGATGTTTCACAGGATTTTAGCAAAGGCAGACAGGAGATCGAGAAACTGCCGGTTCTGTGACGTATATGAGAGCTGTAAGTGGAGTGTTGAGGAGAAGGAGCACCGCATAGAGCGGTAATTGGAGGATAAGATGAAAAAAAAGATTGAAACGATCGAAATCGGAAACAGGGAATTTGATGTAAAGAATCATACTTATGTGATGGGAATTTTAAATGTGACACCGGATTCTTTTTCTGATGGGGGAAAGTATGATCAGCTAGACCGGGCACTCTTTCATGCGCAGGAAATGATTGACGACGGAGCCGATATTATTGATGTCGGTGGAGAATCCACCAGACCGGGATATACGATGATTTCCGATGAAGAGGAGATCGAGCGCACCGTTCCGGTTGTGGAGGCATTAAAAGAGCGTTTTGATATTCCAATCTCCATTGATACTTATAAGAGTAAAGTGGCAAAAGCAAATATCAAAGCCGGAGTGGATTTAGTCAATGATATCTGGGGTATGAAGTACGATAAGGATATGGCAAAGCTGGTCGCAGATACGAAAGTGGCATGCTGTCTGATGCACAATCGGGACGAGGCTTCCTACAAACATTTTATGAAAGAAATGATCGAGGATATCAAAGAGAGTGTGAAGATCGCCAAAGAAGCCGGTGTAAAAAATAAGCGTATTATTTTAGATCCGGGTGTGGGCTTTGGTAAGACCTATGACAATAACTTAGAGGCGATCCGATGTCTGAAAGATTTAGAGGAGTTAGGTTATCCGGTGTTGCTTGGAACGAGCAGAAAATCGGTGATCGGTCTCAGTCTGGATCTGCCAAGTGACCAGAGAATGGAAGGCACACTGGCTACAACGGTTATGGGTGTCATGCAGGGAGTGGCATTTGTGCGTGTGCATGATGTAAAGGAAAATAAACGTGCCATTATGATGACAGAAGCAGTTCTTGGAAGGAAAGATTTATAAAAAGTAATGGATAAGATTAAGATTCAAAATCTCGAAGTATTTGCGAACCATGGTGTATTTTTAGAAGAGACAAAATTAGGACAGAAATTTTTAGTCAGTGCAGTGCTCTATACGGATACGAAGGCTGCCGGGATGACAGATGATCTGACAAAGTCGATACATTATGGAGAGGTCAGTCATTTTATTACGGATTTTATGAAAAAAAATACCTATCAGCTGATCGAGTCAGCAGCCGAGCAGTTAGCACAGGCAATGCTTTTAACAATCCCGAATCTGAAAAAGGTCTTATTGGAGATCAAAAAGCCATGGGCACCGATCGGACTACCATTAGAATCGGTATCGGTGGAGATCGAGAGGGGCTGGCATGAGGTCTATCTGTCCTTTGGCTCTAACATGGGAGATCGGGAAGCCTATATTAAAACAGCGTTAGATGCATTGGAACATATCCGGGGATGCCGCTTGCGGCAGGTGTCGGAGTTACTTGTCACAAAACCTTACGGTGGTGTGGAGCAGGAGGATTTTTTAAATGGATGCTTAGAATTAGAGACGCTTCTGACTCCACAGGAGCTTTTAGAGGAGCTGCACCGGATCGAACAGGAGGCAGGACGGGAACGAAAGATCCACTGGGGACCGCGGACACTGGATCTGGATATTTTATTCTATGATAAGGAACTGATCGAGACAGAGGATCTGATCATACCGCATGTGGATTTGGAAAACCGCTATTTTGTCTTGAAACCACTGGCGGAAATCGCGCCGAATTTCAGACATCCGATCTTGAAAAAAACAGTGACACAGATGTTAGAAGCAGTGAAGGAGGAAGCCTGATGACAACCATTTTGTTTGATTTAGATGGTACGATCATTAATTCCTTTTTAGGGATTACAAGATGTGTACAGTATGCCTTGAGATCTAAAGGGATTGACGTGGAAAATTTAAAGGATCTAGAGGAATATATCGGGCCACCGCTCAAGCAGACCTTTCAGAAGAACTATGACTTTAGTGATGAAGAGACGATCGATCTGATCCGGAAGTACAGAGAACGATTTGATGTGACGGGGATTTTTGAAAATGAACTCTATCCGGGTGTGGAGCAGACCCTGCTTCATTTAAAAGAATGTGGATATCCTTTGGTATTAGCATCTTCAAAACCGGAGACCGCCTGTGAGCGGATTTTAGAAAAACACGGGTTGTTGTCCTGCTTTGACGAGGTAGTCGGTGCAACGTTAGACGGCAGGATTTCTACGAAGGAACAGGTGCTGAAAGAAGTGTTTCAGCGGATCGGAAGTAATGATCCAAAGGATTATGTCTTAATCGGTGATACAATTTATGACGTAGAAGGTGCAAATAAGGTCGGCATGGATTGTATCGGGGTCAGCTACGGCTTTGGAAAAGCAGAAGATTTAGAACGTGCAGGTGCAGTGAGTGTTTGCAGGGATTTAGAAGAAGTGGAGAGAGTGGTCATTGAAAGATATTAAATGGTACAGGGCGTGGGATATCGTTTATCCGGTTGGAATCTATTATGTATTGATGAATGTTGCAACATTTGTTGTATGCCTCATTGTTCCGTTGACAGATGAAAGTTACGGATTTATCAAAGTATTGACAACGTTGTTTGTGCTGCCGGTCGTCTATGTCATGTATCGGAATGACCAGTTGAGGCGTGGCGTACAAAAGGCAAAAGCGAAGGATTTATTTCTCGATATGGGATCAGAAATCGTTCCACTGCTTGGCATTCTTGTAATGGCAGCCTGTGCAGCAGTTGTTTTGAATAATCTGATCTCATGGACTCCGTTAATGAAGGTCTCTGCAACATATCAGAGTGTAACAAGGAAGTTCTTTGGCGGGGCAGTCATCTTTGAAATTTTAGGACCTTGCATTTTGGTTCCGGTTTTAGAGGAGTATGTATTCCGCGGACTGGTCTACAAGAGATTGCGGGAATGGCTTGGGATGACCTGGGCAGTTGTGATATCCGCAATTATTTTTGGCATGATGCATATGAATATCGTGCAGTTTGTCTATGCCGGATTTTTGGGTGTCTTTTTAGCCCTTTGCGTGGAACGGACAAAGCATCTCTATGGAGCCATTTTGGCTCATATGGCAGCAAATACGATTTCCGTGATCCGCACCGAGACAAACTGGCTGTCATGGATGGATGAATCTTTGCAGGCGCAGGCACTTACCACTGTAGGAATGGGACTGGTATTTATAGGATTGTATCTGCTGGTGTTCTGGAAAGGAAAAGGGGACGGAAAGAAAATAATATGAAAATATATGAAGTAGAAGAGAGGACGCCCTTGGTGGCGCCTCTTTTGAATATTTGGGAAGAAATATGGTATTCAAAATTATGGAATCCGGGAAGTTACAGTCAACGAGCAGAATCCGCAGGCAGTTGGATTTTATGAACATTTGGATTTTAAAACATATAAACGAACCGATCCTGCTGAGGGTGGATGGATTCCGGATAACCGCACGGAATAATGGCAAAAGCGTCTAAATCCTCTGGGATATCCAATACATTTCGGACGGCTTCCATCCGCTTGTTTAGTGGAGCAATTCCAAGCCAGACGGCGCCAAGCTCAAGAGCATCGGCTTCTAAACAAAAAATTTTCAACAGATGCACTCATATCAATCTATGCATATTCAGGCATGGTGCAATTGATGCGGTAACATGCAACAAAAGCAAGGGGTGCATAGCGGCACTGATCATCGTGATTATGACATGGATCAGAAAAAATGCAAGAAGATTTTTGTTTGACTTTTTGGAAAATAAGAAATATAATAATGCATGAACGAGTAGCAGACTAGCGTAAATCCAGTTTTTGCTACTCGTTTTTCTATTTTAAAATTTTATAATGCCGTTAAAAAAGTGTGTAGCTTATCAGCGTAAGTCCAGCTTATGAGTACATACTTTTTTTATGTAGAAAAAGGAGGAGTAAGTTCAAATGGCAGAAAGTAACAAAATGAAAGAAATGCCGGTAAATAAGCTCATGGTACAGATGGGAATCCCGATGATCTTATCGATGGCATTGCAGGCAGTGTACAATATTGTGGACAGTGCCTTTGTTGGAAACATGAAGGTGGGGAGTGAAGCAGCACTGAATGCACTGACACTGGTATTTCCGGTTCAGATGCTTATGGTAGCAGTAGGGATTGGAACAGGTGTGGGAACAAATGCACTTTTAGCAAGGACCTTAGGACAGGGAAACAATAAAAAATCAGCAAAGGTTGCAGGAAACAGTTTATTCCTTGGAATAATTATCTATGTCGTATGTCTGGTGTTTGGAATTTTTGGAGTAAAGGCATATGTTGCGTCGCAGACCGTTGATTTGGAAGTTATTGCAATGGGAACAAGTTATCTTAGAATATGCTGTGTGATTTCTTTTGGAATTATTTTCTTTTCCTTATTTGAAAAACTATTACAGGCAACAGGGCGTTCGCTCTATTCGACCATCGGTCAGGTCGTGGGAGCAGTAGTAAATATTATCCTTGATCCGATTATGATCTATGGGATCGGACCGGTTCCGGAAATGGGAGTGGAAGGTGCTGCGTATGCAACAGTCATCGGTCAGGTTGCATCGGCAGTATTATTATGGATTTTCCATGTAAAATTAAATAAGGAATTTGAGCATGGGGCGAAGTACATGAAACCGGATACCGGAATTATAAAAGAAATCTATGCGATCGGTCTTCCGGCGATCATCGCACAGGCTTTTATGTCTATCATGGTATATGTGATGAATCTGATCTTAAAGTTCACTCCATCCGCACAGACTGCATACGGACTGTTCTATAAAGTACAGCAGTTTGTATTATTCCTTGCATTCGGACTGCGTGATGCGATTACACCGATCATTGCGTTTGCTTACGGAATGGGAAGTAAAAAGCGGATTAAGGACGGAATTAAATACGGTCTCATCTATACAGCGGTCCTGATGATTTTTGGGATTATCATCACAGAGGTTTTCACGGGAGCATTTGCAACACTGTTTAATGCCGGACCGTCCAGAACATATTTTATTGGAGCAATGAGAATTATTTCCATTAGTTTTATTTTTGCAGGAATCAATGTGGCATATCAGGGAATTTATCAGGCGTTAGACGGCGGCATGGAGTCACTTGTGATCTCACTGCTCAGACAGCTTGTGCTCATATTGCCATTAGCAGGAATATTCTCTGTGTTTGCCAGAAATGGTCAGATGGGAGTTTCACTGATCTGGTGGGCATTTCCGATAACGGAATTTGTATCGTGTCTGGTGGGCTATGTATTCTTAAAGAGGATCAGAAAAAATAAAGTGGAAAATTTAGGTTAGGAGGAAACATCGATGTCAAAGAAAATCATTACAATCAGCAGAGAGTTCGGGAGCGGCGGTCGTTTTATCGGCGAAGAAGTGGCAAAGAAACTGGGAATGAAATACTATGACAGGGATATCATCGGACAGATTGCAGAAAAGTCGGGATTTTCACCGGAATACATTCAGGAAAATGCGGAATTATCTCCAAAGAAAGGATTGTTCGCATATGCTTTTGCTGGACGCGATATTACAGGAAAATCGGTGGAAGATATGGTATATGAAGTGCAGCGAAAAGTGATTTTGGAAATCGCAGAAAAAGAAAGCTGTGTGATCATAGGGCGGAATGCAGATTTTATCTTAAATGACAGAGATGATGTGTTAAATGTATTTATACATGGAGATAAGGCAGAAAAAGTAAAGCGAATATGTAAATTATATAATGTTACGGAAGCGGATGCTCTGAAAATGATGGTAGATATTGATAAAAGACGTATGACAAATTATCGTTTTTACACAGACCGGAAGTGGGGAATGGCAGGCAATTATACGTTGTCTTTGAACAGCTCTGAGCTGGGATATGATATGTGTGAGAAAATAATAATGGATTGTGCAACACTATAGGAATCAGGGACAGAATAACTCAAAAGGGTTATCCTGTCCCTGATTTAATGAGTATTAAATGTTAAAAAAGCATTACATATAGTCCTTCATATCAGTTTCATTTTGTGCTATACTGGTTTATATTATTTCCCTGATCTGTATTTTCCATTATCCGATTTTAGAATGCCCTGTGGGACGATATGCACAAGGGAAAACAGGAAAATCCCAATCAGGATTTACGGAGGTAAAATGAAACAATTTTTGGAAAAAGTCAGGACAGCACAATGGCAATCACTCCCAAAACAAATCATAGCAACAACAGGGGTGGTCCTGTTGGGCTTTGCCCTTGGAGTATTACAAAAATGGATGGATGGTTCTTCCGATAATCTGTTTCCGGTGTGGATACAACAACTGGATATCGGAAATTATTTTGGACGCCTGGCAATATGGATTTTATTGGCGACCATTATTTCTGTGTATTCCAAATCTCCATTAAGAGCATCCGTTAATACTTTTCTGTTTTTTATCAGTATGTTGGCAGGGTATTACCTCTATTGCAATTGTGTTTTAGGTTTCCTGCCAAGGACGTATATGAGGATATGGATATTCATGTCTTTTGCATCGTTTTTTATGGCATATATATGTTGGTATGCAAAAGGTGAAGGGATCATTGCGATTCTGATATCCGCTGTGATCCTTGGCGTATTATTTGCACAGGCATTTTGTATTACACAGGGATTTTATGTGTTTCATTTTATGGAGGTTATCACATGGATCATTGGTGTGATTATCATGTGTCGAAAACCAAAAGAGTTTGTTGCGGAGCTGGGACTATCCGTGATCATAGCATTTTTGTATCAATTAGTGATCCCTTATTTTGGGTAGAGGTAACTTACGCCGGCACTGTATTCGCAGAACCGGCGTTTTTTACGTTATAGGAAATACCGTGTTACGTTAAAGTGTGAAAATTGTGTTTTCTATAGAGCAAAAGCCATTCGGGCGAAGCACACTGTTGTTCTCTAATTTTTACAATACAAATTGTAATTGAATCGTTAGAAACAGCACTTGCATCTCTCATTGAAACAAAAAATTTTTCGGAAATATCTATTAGTGAGTTGGTGAAAAAAGCAGGAATCGCAAGATCTACTTTTCATCGAAACTACGAGTGTAAAGAAGATATCATAAGGTTCTCTATCCGAAGAACCCTGAATGAATTTTCCATGCAATAAAATAAACACTTGTTAGATATTTATGGAACAGAAATGTCAGTGCAAGACAAAATACACTTGTTCGGACTTTCCAGTGCACAATATAATATTATTTTTAATCGGGCTCTTAACAGAAGCGATAATGAATCCTATATGAAAGTACTTAACAGGTATTTGCATAAAAATCGGTAAAAGGATAAGACTAAGTAGTAAAATGCGGAATGAAAATTGCGAAAAGTGCGGAATAGAAATTATAAAAAGTGCGGAATAGAAATTATGAAAAGTGCGGAATAGAATTGACAAAATCAGAAATAGAAAGATATAATGATACAGAATCAGGAGGTGCAGACTTATGCTTACACCGGAGGGTTATAAATCCAGACTAGTGGAAAAACAATTTGATGAATATATGCAAACCTTTGGAGCAGTTTGTATTGAAGGACCGAAATATTGCGGTAAAACCTGGACGGCTAGAAGCAGGGCTAAGAGTGCAGCCTTTGTAGGAAATCCGGAAAATAATTTCCAAACGAGGACAATGGCACAGATCAGTCCTGATTTAGTATTAAAAGGAGATTTACCGCGTTTGATAGATGAATGGCAGGAGGTTCCGTCGCTTTGGGATGCTGTCCGTTTTGAAGTTGATAAAGACAGCAGAAAAGGAAAGTATATTTTAACCGGTTCTGCAACACCAAACCATAAGGGGATTATGCATAGTGGAACGGCAAGAATCAGTAAAGTCAGGATGAATACCATGTCTTTATATGAAACAGGGGATTCTACAGGAGAGGTGTCATTAAAAGATTTGTTCTGTGATAACATGGAAAATAAAATCACGGGAGAGGTTACACTGGAACGTTTGATCTACTATGCGGTAAGAGGTGGATGGCCGGGAAATTTAGAAACACCGGAAAAAACCTGTGGAAAGTTGGCAAAAGAATATCTTAAAACAATTGTTGACGATGATATGTTTAGTGTGGACGGTGTAAAGAGAGATTCACGCAAAGTATGGTCATTATTGCATTCACTGGGTAGAAATGAAAGTACTTTAGCAGGTAATAGTACACTCCGAAAAGATATGGGAGCAAAGGATGAAATAGAAATTGACCGTGATACAATTTCTGATTATCTGGATATTTTTCAACGTTTGTTTATTTTGGATGATCAGCCGGCATATAATACAAATCTTCGGTCATCAAGAAGAATTTTAAAATCTGCAAAAAGACATTTTACAGATCCTTCTTTGGCAGTGGCAGCATTGGGTGCTACACCAAAGATGCTGTTGAATGATTTGAATACGTTTGGATTTATCTTTGAGAGCTTGTGTGAACATGATTTAAAAATATATGCCGAATATCATGATGCAAATTTGTTTCATTTCAGAGATGAAAGAAGGAATGAAGCAGATGCGATTGTTGAATTTCCGGATGGTACCTGGGGAGCATTTGAAGTAAAATTAGGAGCGAACCAGATAGATGCTGCAGCAGAAGAATTATTAAAACTAAAGTCAATTATGGAAAAAGAAGGAGATACGCCACCTAAACTTTTATGTGTTATATGTGGAATGTCTAATATGGCGTATAAGAGACCGGATGGGGTCTATGTTGTTCCAATTACGGCATTGAAACCATAGCAGCAGGAGAGTAGTTTTTATACAGTAGTTTGTAATGAAACCTATACCTCCTGCCCCAGCTTTTCCAATGTCTCTGCAAATCGCAAAACATCCTCAGGAGCATGGTTACTGTATAACAGACCATAAGGAATACTGTAATGCCAGTTGACCGGAATCGTTACTAGGCCCGGATGGACATCCTGCCAGCATTCGATGGTGAGCAGGACATTTCCTGTCTCGGCACAGCGGTTGAACACCGACAGGTCGTAAAATTGCGGGGTATCTTCAATGTGGATCAGCGGGTGGTTTTTTTCTAAATCATTTCTTATAAAATCATTGACACCTGAGTCACCGCGGCAAACCATCATCAGTGTTTCACCATACAGATCCTCGATTTCAATGCAGCTTTTCGATGCAAGGGGATGTTCCCTTGATATGGCGATCATTTTCTGATACCTTCCAAGCGGTAAAAAACGGCACAGGGAAAGCCATGCTTTCGAATCACAGACACCGATCAGAAAATCAAATTTTTCTCCGAGTTTTTCGATTTCAGATCAAATCCCCTCATGATCATCCTCAAAAGGAACAAGATGCAGTTTGTAATCAGGAAAAGATATGAAGAAGGAAACAGGGAAGCCTGGAGAGCGTTAGAAGAAGCGTATGAAGCCGGAAATAAAAGCGATGGCTGATAAGTACGGTGTGACAGTTCCGCAGCTTTGCATAAGGTATACGATCCAACTTGGAACCGCATCACTTCCAAAGACTGCAAATCCAAAGCATATAGAAACGAATGCAGATGTGGATTTTGATTAGAATAATAAAAAGAGTGCCTGAAAGAGTGCTTATTAAAAAACGCTTTACGGAAAGTGAAGCGTTTTTCCTATTTTAAATTTCAGATTCTGTGGTACAATACTGTCTGGAAAACAGAAAGATAATAAATAATAGAATGTCAGGAGAGACGTAAAAGTCATGGAAACAACGAAAAAAACAAAAGAAATGGATATGCTAAATGGAGGTCTGGCAGGAAAACTGATCCTGTTTTCCATACCACTGGCATTTAGCAGTATTTTACAGCAGCTATTCAATTCGGCGGATGTAGCTGTAGTTGGAAGATTTGCAGGAGACAGGGCATTAGCAGCAGTAGGAAGCTGTGTAGCGTTAGTTGGTATTTTTGTAAACCTGATCGTGGGATTTTCCGTAGGACCGAATGCAGTGTTAGCAAATCTGATCGGACAGAAACGAAGAGATAAGATCAACAGGATGCTGCACACGATCATGGCATTCGGACTGATAGCAGGAGTTATTTTAATGGGATTGGGAATGCTGTCTGCAAAACCGATACTGGAGGTGTCGGGTACACCGGAAAGCGTGATGAATGAAGCACTTTTATATATCAGAATCTATTTTATCGGTATACCGTTTATGATGATCTACAATTTTGGTTCTGCTGTCTTAAGAAGTTTTGGCGACACCAGAAGACCGATGTACTATCTGATCTTATCGGGAACTGTCAATGTAATATTGAATCTGATCTTAGTCATTTATTTCAAACTCGGGGTGGCAGGGGTCGCCATTGCCACGGTAATATCCAATATCCTGAGTGCGGGACTGGTATTGATCTATTTATACTGCAGAGAGGATGAATTTCAATTCAGACCACAGAGGCTGCATATAGAAAAAGAAGATTTAAAAAAGGTGCTGGTGATCGGAATCCCGGCAGGAATACAGGGAGCGATTTTTTCTATTTCTAATGTGTTTATACAAAGTGGGATCAACTCCTTTGGAGAAGATGCCATTGCGGGTTCATCACTGGCCTTGAATTTTGAATATTTTACTTATGATATTGCAGCCGCTTTTGCACAGGCAGCAGTAACATTTACCAGCCAGAACTATGGAGCCGGAAATCTGAAACGGTGTAAAAAAATTTTTGGACTCTGTATGCTGTTTGGAATTGGTTTTACAGAGATTTTAAGCATCATATTTATCATCTGGGATGATTTTTTCGTAAGTATTTATACGACGAGTGCAGCAGTAGCTGTCTATGGGATCATAAGGATGCATCATGTGTGCCTGTTAGAAGGTGTAACGGCTACCTATGAAGTGGGAAGTGCCTCGTTAAGAGGAATGGGAAAATCCATAGAACCGTCCATTATCACGATTTTAGGGACTGTAGTATTTCGAATGATCTGGATGGTTACGGTGTTTAAAATGGTTCCAACCTATGATATGTTGATGAATGTTTATATTGCTTCCTGGATATTTACAGGTGGAGCGATTTTTGTGGTATATTTTTTACATATGAAAAACATAGAAGCAAATGCAGCGAATAAAGCTTTGTGTAACACTTCACTTTGATGCATTTTTTATGAGGATAAAAAAATGAGAACAACACATGTGGTCGTGAGGCCCTATGATAAAAAATGGAAAACGGATTTTGAAGACATAGAAAAAGAGATTCATTAACAAAAGCGGAATTTGATACTATGATGCAAACCGGTTTTATGCAGGCGAAGAAGGACGACTCTGTTTCGGTGGAGGAGGTTTTTGAACAACTGAAAGCGGAGATATAGTAAGAAGAAATATGAAGTAAAAGTTACCAGACAGGCGTTAGAACAGATGGAAGCAATAAAGTACAGGTAATCGCAATTATTTATGGTAAGCGAGATCAGATGAAGCGGCTTGCCAATATGGATATGCAGTAATGAAACAAAATATTGTATCTATATGGAATGGAGCCATTTATATATGGCTTCATTTTTGTTTTTAATGACAAACAATTCTGACACAATTCTAAAAAACTCCACGATTCAACCAACGTGATCACAAAAAACTTTCAACAAGACCATTACTAAATTGTTCCAAATACAAAATATCAAACGAAAAACAATGCTATATTATCAGATAATAAATGCAAAAATAAATAATAGTCAAATTATCAGATAATATAAAGAAAAAAACTGTTTACACGCAAAAAAAATAGGTGTATCCTAGTTATTAAGAACGACACAGCGTACACGAAAGCAGGAAACGCAGAAAGGATGACGTATGAGAACACAGGTAAATGAGAGTAACGCCAAAGCACAGGGTTTATATGATCCAAGATTTGAACATGATAACTGCGGAATCGGTTCTGTCGTGAATATCAAAGGTATTAAGACGCATGAGACCGTAGAGAATGCACTGAAGATTGTAGAGAATTTGAAGCACAGAGCAGGTAAAGATGCGGAAGGTAAGACCGGAGACGGTGTAGGAATCCTTCTTCAGATTTCCCATAAGTTTTTCAAAAAAACGTGTGAACCGTTAGGAATCTGCTTAGGAGAAGAGAGAGATTACGGAATCGGAATGTTTTTCTTCCCGCAGGAAGAGCTGAAACGGAATCAGGCAAAGAAAATGTTTGAGGTCATTGTAGAAAAAGAGGGCATGGAGTTCTTAGGCTGGAGAGAAGTGCCGACGGACCCAACGACATTAGGACAAAAAGCAATTGACTGTATGCCGTATATCATGCAGGGATTTGTAAAAAGACCCAAGGACTGTCCAAAGGGAATTGATTTTGACAGAAAGCTCTATGTTGCAAGACGTGTATTTGAACAGAGTAATGACAACACCTATGTGGTATCATTCTCAAGCAGAACGATTGTTTACAAGGGAATGTTCTTAGTAGAGCAGCTTCGGTTGTTTTTTAAAGATCTGCAGGATAAAGATTACGAATCTGCAATTGCAACCGTACATTCACGTTTCTCCACGAACACCAATCCAAGTTGGGAGAGAGCGCATCCAAACCGTTTTATCGTACATAACGGAGAAATCAATACGATCCGCGGAAATGCTGATAAAATGTTAGCCCGTGAGGAAACCATGGAATCCGAACATTTAAAGGGCGAGCTGCAAAAAGTTCTTCCGGTGGTCAATACTGCAGGTTCTGACTCCGCAATGTTAGATAATACCTTAGAATTCCTTGTAATGAGTGGAATGGATCTGCCGCTTGCCGTAATGATCACGATACCGGAGCCATGGGCAAATAACAGCATTATGAGTCAGAAGAAAAAAGATTTTTACCAGTATTATGCGACGATGATGGAACCGTGGGACGGACCGGCATCCATTTTGTTTTCTGATGGCGATATCATGGGAGCGGTTTTAGACCGTAACGGACTCCGCCCATCGAGATACTATATCACAACGGATGATTATCTGATTCTGTCCTCCGAGGTCGGTGTCTTAGAGATTGAGCCGGAGCGTATCAAAGTTAAAGAGAGACTTCGTCCGGGAAAAATGCTTTTAGTTGACACCGTCAAGGGTGAGGTCATTGACGATAATGAGTTAAAAGACAGTTACGCAAATATGCAGCCGTATGGTGAATGGTTAGACCGGAACTTAGTGGAATTAAAAGACTTAAAGATTCCGAATGAGCGTGTCATTGAGCACAGAGGCGAGGATTTGAACCGATTGCAGAAAGCCTTTGGTTATACCTATGAATCTACCAAAGATACCATTTTGCCGATGGCAAGAAACGGAGCAGAATCCATTGCGGCAATGGGAATTGACTCACCGATACCGGTATTGTCCAAAGACCAGCAGCCACTGTTCAACTATTTTAAACAGCTGTTTGCACAGGTTACAAACCCGCCAATCGACTGCATCCGTGAGGAAGTGGTAACTTCCACTACCACTTATATCGGAAAAGACGGCAACCTCTTAGAGGAAAATGCAATCAACTGTCAGGTATTAAAGATACACAATCCGATCCTGACCAATACGGATTTAATGAAGATCCGTTCTATGAAGCGTGAAGGATTTAAGGTAGTTACCTTACCGATCACTTACTATAAAAATACCAGTCTGCAAAAGGCATTGGATCATCTTTTTGTAGAAGCAGACCGTGCACATAAAGACGGAGCCAATATCCTGATCCTTTCCGACCGTGGTGTGGATGAGAACCATGTGGCAATCCCGTCACTGCTTGCCGTAGCAGGTCTGAACCAGCATTTAGTTGAGACGAAAAAGAGAACCAGCCTTGCTGTTATCTTAGAGTCCGGCGAACCAAGAGAGGTACACCATTTTGCAACATTGCTCGGATATGGAGCCTGTGCGATCAATCCGTATTTAGTACAGGATACCATTAAAAACCTCATCGATGAGCATATGTTAGATAAAGATTACTATGCAGCGATCGATGATTACAACAATGCAGTCATACATGGAATCGTTAAGATTGCATCGAAGATGGGAATTTCCACGATCCAGTCATATCAGGGTTCTAAAATCTTTGAGGCGATCGGAATAGATTCAGAGGTTATTGATAAATACTTCACAAACACGGTCAGCCGTATCGGAGGAATTACGTTAGAGGATATTGCAAAAGCCGTAGATATCCTGCACTCCGAGGCATATGACCCGTTAGGACTTGCAACCGATATGTCCTTAGATTCCAAGGGACGTCATAAGATGAGAAGCGGAGCAGAGGAACATTTGTACAATCCGCAGACGATCCATCTGTTGCAGGAGTCCACAAGACGTGGAGATTATAACCTGTTCAAGCAGTATTCCAAACTGTTAGATGGTGAAAAGAGAGCTTTAAACATCCGTGGCCTTATGGATTTCAACTATCCGAAAAAAGGGATTCCGATCGAAGAAGTAGAAAGCGTGGAATCCATTGTCACAAGATTTAAAACAGGTGCGATGTCCTATGGTTCCATTTCACAGGAGGCACATGAGACACTTGCGATTGCAATGAATACCCTTCATGGAAAATCTAACTCCGGTGAGGGTGGTGAGAGTCTTGACAGACTTGAGATCGGAAAAGACGGACGCAACCGGTGTTCCGCAATCAAACAGGTGGCATCCGGACGCTTCGGTGTTACCAGCCGTTATCTGGTCAGTGCCAAAGAGATTCAGATTAAAATGGCACAGGGAGCAAAACCGGGCGAAGGCGGACATCTTCCGGCAGGAAAGGTCTATCCGTGGATTGCAAAAACCAGACATTCGACACCGGGTGTAAGTCTGATATCACCGCCGCCACACCATGACATCTATTCTATTGAGGATTTAGAGCAGTTAATTTTTGATTTAAAAAATGCCAATACGGATGCCCGTATTTCCGTAAAATTAGTATCCGAGGCAGGCGTGGGAACAGTAGCAGCCGGTGTTGCAAAGGCAGGAGCACAGGTGATTCTGATTTCCGGCTATGATGGAGGTACCGGAGCGGCACCGAGCAGTTCAATTCATAACGCCGGACTTCCTTGGGAGTTAGGACTGGCTGAGACGCATCAGACCTTAATCATGAACGGACTGAGAAACAAGGTCAGAATTGAGACAGACGGAAAACTGATGACAGGAAGAGATGTTGCCATTGCAGCACTTCTTGGAGCAGAAGAATTTGGATTTGCAACCGCACCGCTTGTAACCATGGGATGTGTGATGATGCGTGTCTGCAACTTAGATACCTGTCCGGTCGGAATTGCAACACAGAATCCGGAGCTTCGCAAACGTTTTAAAGGAAAACCGGAATATGTCATCAACTTCATGCACTTTATTGCAGAAGAACTTCGTGAATATATGGCAAAACTCGGTGTCCGTACCGTAGATGAGTTAGTAGGACGTTCTGATCTGCTCAAGGTTCGCGAAGGACTCGATGAAAGAGAGCAGAAAGTAGATTTATCTTCTATATTAAATAACCCGTTTGCAGGACCAAAACAGAAGGTAACCTTTGACCCGAAACAGGTATATGACTTTGAATTAGAAAAAACAGCCGATGAGCGTATTTTGATGAAGCAGTTAAAGACAGCACTAGACACCAAACAGAAACGCAGCATTGATGTGGAACTGACCAATACTGACCGTTCCTTTGGTACCATCTTTGGTTCCGAGATCACAAAGAAGTATCAGGATACCTTGGAGGAAGATAACTTTATTGTAAAATGTAAGGGAGCCGGCGGACAGAGCTTTGGAGCATTTATACCAAAAGGTCTGACCTTAGAATTAGTCGGTGACAGCAATGACTACTTTGGAAAAGGACTTTCCGGCGGAAAATTAGTGGTATACCCACCGGCAGGCTCCACCTTTAAACAGGATGAAAATATCATCATTGGTAACGTGGCACTTTATGGAGCGACCAGTGGAAAAGCCTTTATCAACGGTGTAGCAGGAGAACGTTTCTGCGTTCGTAACTCCGGTGCAGTTGCCGTAGTAGAGGGTGTTGGAGACCATGGCTGTGAGTACATGACCGGAGGCCGTGTCGTGGTACTTGGAAAGACCGGAAAGAACTTTGCGGCAGGAATGAGTGGAGGAATCGCTTATGTACTCGATGAGGACAGCGACCTCTATATGAGAACCAATAAAGAAATGGTGTCTATGCAGGAGATTACATCAAAATATGATGTCTTAGAATTAAAAGAAATGATTAAAGAGCATGTGGCATTGACCAATTCCGATAAAGGAAAACGGATTTTAGACCACTTCAGTGAATATCTGCCGAAGTTTAAGAAAATTATTCCGTTTGATTACAACCGTATGTTAATGACCATTGTCCAGATGGAGGAAAAAGGTCTGAATGCGGAGCAGGCACAGATAGAAGCATTTTATGCAAATACGAAGAGATAGGAGGGAAATGGAACGATGGGAAAACCAACAGGATTTATGGAATACGACAGAGAGGAAACTATAGCCGTTGAGCCAAAGGAGCGTATCAAGAATTTTAATGAGTTCCATATACCTCTCTCAAAAGAAAAACGCCGTGAACAGGGCGCGAGATGTATGGACTGCGGAGTGCCGTTCTGCCAGTCCGGCATGGAACTGATGGGCATGACATCCGGCTGCCCGCTTCACAACTTAGTACCGGAGTGGAATGATTTAGTTTATGAAGATAATCTGAAACGTGCCTATGAGCGCCTGATCAAGACCAACAACTTCCCGGAATTTACTTCCCGTGTATGTCCGGCACTCTGTGAAAAAGCATGTACCTGCGGATTGAACGGAAGCCCGGTTTCTGTCCGTGAAAATGAGAACAGTATTATTGAGAATGCCTATGAAAAAGGATATGCAAAGGCAAGACCGCCAAAGGTAAGAACGGATAAGAAGATTGCAGTCATCGGTTCAGGGCCTGCGGGACTTGCAGCAGCAGACCAGTTGAATAAAAGAGGTCATTCCGTGACAGTATACGAAAGAGATGACCGTGTTGGCGGACTTCTGATGTATGGAATCCCGAACATGAAGTTAGAAAAACGCTTTATCGAGAGAAAAATTGAAGTGATGAAAGAAGAGGGCGTGGAATTTGTTACGGGAACGGATATCGGAAAAGATATCAAAGCAGCAAAAATTTTAAAAGAGTATGACCGTGTCATCTTAGCCTGTGGTGCGAAGAATCCAAGAGATATCAAGGCAGAGGGAAGAGATGCGGAAGGCATTTATTTTGCGGTAGATTTTCTTACCTCTACGACAAAGAGCCTGTTAAATTCGGATTTGAAAGACCAGAAATATATCTCAGCAAAAGGGAAAAATGTCATCATTATCGGTGGTGGTGATACCGGAAATGACTGTGTCGGAACCTGTATCCGTCATGGAGCAAAGAGTGTGACACAGCTTGAGATGATGCCGAAAGCACCGGATGAAAGAGCCGAGGACAATCCATGGCCGGAGTGGCCGAAAGTCTGCAAGACAGATTACGGTCAGGAAGAAGCAATTGCTGTCTTTGGTCATGATCCAAGAATTTATCAGACGACAGTCAAAGAATTTTTAAAAGATAAAAAAGGTGCAGTCTGCGGAGTCAAGACCGTAAAGTTAGAGAGCAAAAAGGATGAAAAGACCGGACGCATGGTGATGACGGAAGTAGCCGGTTCGGAAAAAGTGCTGAATGCCGAACTGGTATTGATAGCAGCAGGATTTTTAGGAACACAGAAATATGTGGCAGATGCATTTGGCGTAAAGCTCAATGAAAGAACCAATGTTGCGGCTGATCAGGAAACTTATGCGACCAGTGTGGAAAGAGTCTATGCAGCAGGCGATGTGCGAAGAGGCCAGTCTTTAGTAGTCTGGGCGATCCGCGAGGGCAGAGAAGTGGCAAGAGCAGTGGACGAAAGTCTGATGGGATATTCTTATCTGTCCGTACAGTAAAAAGCCTTTATGTATAAAATTGCCCTTTATGGGAGAAAACAATTGTAAAATTCAAGGTTCACAAATCTATATAAAATGTGCTACAATAAAACTTAGTTATTATATATAGAAGTAACAGGTGGAAGATATGGGAACAAAAGCAATCTTTTTTGATATAGATGGAACCTTATGGGATGAAAAATTTCAGATACCGGAAAGTACAAAAAAGGCATTTGAGATGTTGAAAAACAACGGACATCTGACCTTTATATGCTCAGGGCGGACGCTCTCCTATATACAGGACGAGCGTCTGCTTGCGTTGGGCTTTGATGGGATTGTCGCCGGCTGCGGAACTTATGTGGAAAAAGCCGGCGAGGTTCTTTTTTATAAACGGATTGAAGAAGAGGTACTGGAACGAACACTGAAGATTTTAAAGCCATATCATTATCCGGTAGTATTAGAAGGAAGAGAGTATCTGTATGTGGATGAAGATACGTTTGCCGATGACCCGTTTTTGAAGGTGTTGCAGGCAACTGTCGCGGACAGGCTGCGTCCGATTACGGGCAATGAACACCGGTTAGAAGCGAGCAAGCTCAGTATTGACATACGAGGGCGGGAGTGCAAAGGGGTATTAGACCGATTGTCAAAGGACTATGATATTATTTACCATGGAACAGACTTTGTGGAGCTTGTGCCCGGAAATTTCTCAAAAGCAACAGGGATTGAAAAGACGTGTGAGTGTTTGCAGATTGCACACGAAGACACCTATGCTTTTGGGGACAGTATGAATGATTACGATATGATTCACTATGTGCAGCACGGGATTGTCATGGGCAATGGCTTAGACGAGGTGAAGGCAGTCGCGGACTATGTCACGAGTGATCTCCATAAAGACGGCATCTACAACGGATTGCACCATTTTGGGTTGATTTAGTCGGAATTCATGCCGTTTAAGATGCGAAGACAGGAGGATGGCATGATTAAGATATATAAGACAGAAGAGAGCATTGTAAATGAGATTGAAAAAGTAGAAGATGGATGCTGGATTAATATGATTACACCGACGATGGAGGAGTGTATCAATATTTCAGAACAGTTTGACATTGATATTGCCGATGTCAGAGCCGCACTGGATGATGAGGAAAGTTCCCGTGTGGATTTAGAGGATGGCTACACCCTGATTCTTGTCGACATTCCATCCATTGAGATTCGTCATAAACAGGAAGCCTATACAACTATCCCGTTAGGTATTATTTTGGCAGATGGTGTCATTATCACGGTGTGCGGTGAAGAGACACCGGTATTGCAGGCGTTTGAAAAACGGCGTGTGCGTGATTTTTCCACGAAGAAAAAAATGCGTTTTGTCTATCAGATTCTTTATCGTGCGACCAGTGTTTACCAGAATTATCTGCGTGTCATTGACAAACGGCGCAGGGAGATTGAAGAACGTATCAGTGACGATACCGAAGATAAGGATTTGATTGATCTTCATGAATTAGAATCCAACTTAGTATACTTTGCAACCTCACTCCGGGCAAACGGAGTTGTATTAGACCGTCTGACCCGCTATGAGCGGTTAAAACAGTTCCCGGAGGACAGAGAAATCTTAGAGGATGTTATTGTCGAGAATAAACAGGCAATCGAGATGACCGCAATTTATCGTGATATCATCAATGGTACCAGAGAGCTGTTGTCCACGATCATCGATAACCGTTTGAACAATGTAATGAAATATCTGACATCCATTACACTTGTTATGGCTATTCCGACGGTTATTTCAGGAATCTACGGAATGAATGTCAGTGGAAAATGGATGCCGCTATCGCAGACACCGTATGGCTTTTATATTGTCTGCGGCATTATGGTGCTGATTTGTGTGATCGTATTGCTGATCTTAAGAAAGAGAAAAATGGTATAGATGTAAAAATGTCAGGTGGTTTGCGGACTGCCTGGCATTTTTTATTGAGCAAGTTGCAGCCACTAAGTTGAGAGGAGCTTTCTGACACCCTAATCTTTATAGGAGTCACATACTGTCAGTTCCTGGTACGAAATGCCTTGGAAATATAAATAATTTATTAAATCCCCAAATGCTTATTGACAAAGAAAAAACATAGTGCTATCTTATGTAGATGAAAGGGTTAGCACTCAAATTGAATGAGTGCTAATAATGAAGAAAAAAGTAGAAAGATATAGGAGGAATTAAAATGAAATTAGTACCATTAAGCGACAGAGTTGTACTGAAACAGTTAGAGGCAGAAGAGACTACAAAGTCAGGAATTATTTTAACAAGTGCTGCACAGGAAAAACCACAGGACGCAGAAGTAGTAGCAGTCGGACCGGGTGGAGTGGTAGACGGAAAAGAAGTGAAAATGCAGGTCAAAGAAGGACAGAAGGTTATCTATTCTAAATATGCAGGAACAGAGGTAAAATTAGATGGCGAAGAATACATCATCGTAAGACAGAATGATATTCTTGCAGTAGTAGAAGATTAATTTCGGGAACATATCTTTTTAAAATTTGTAAAGTTAGAAATGATAAGACAGATTATAGATTAATGGAGGCAGATTGAAATGGCAAAGGAATTAAAATATGGCACAGAGGCAAGAGCCGCATTAGAAGCAGGTGTTGACAAATTAGCAAACACAGTAAGAGTTACCATCGGACCAAAAGGAAGAAACGTGGTATTAGATAAATCTTTCGGAGTACCGCTGATCACAAACGATGGTGTGACCATTGCAAAAGAGATTGAATTAGAAGATGCATTTGAAAATATGGGAGCACAGCTTGTAAAAGAAGTTGCAACTAAGACAAATGACGTAGCAGGTGACGGAACGACAACCGCAACTGTATTAGCACAGGCAATGATCAAAGAGGGAATGAAGAACCTTGAAGCTGGTGCAAACCCGATCATCTTAAGAAGAGGAATGAAAAAAGCAACCGATACAGCAGTAGAAGCGATCGCATCTATGAGCCAGAAAGTCAGCGGAAAAGATCAGATCGCAAAAGTTGCAGCAATTTCTGCCGGAGACGAAGGGGTCGGAAACTTAGTAGCAGATGCTATGGAAAAAGTATCAAACGATGGTGTTATCACAATTGAAGAGTCAAAAACCATGCAGACAGAGTTAGACTTAGTAGAAGGTATGCAGTTTGACCGTGGATACATTTCCGCATACATGGCAACCGATATGGATAAAATGGAAGCAGTTTTAGATGATCCATATGTACTGATCACAGATAAGAAGATCAGCAACATTCAGGAGATCCTTCCGGTATTAGAGCAGATCGTACAGTCCGGTGCAAGACTTTTGATCATCGCAGAAGATATCGAGGGTGAAGCACTTACAACCCTGATTGTAAACAAACTGCGTGGAACATTCAATGTTGTAGCTGTCAAAGCTCCGGGATATGGCGACAGAAGAAAAGCAATGTTAGAGGATATTGCAATCTTAACAGGTGGTCAGGTCATTTCAGAAGAGTTAGGCTTAGAGTTAAAAGATACAACTTTAGATATGCTTGGACGTGCAAAATCCATCAAAGTTCAGAAAGAGAACACAGTCATCGTAGATGGTGAAGGCGATAAAGCAGCGATCGAAGCAAGAATCTCACAGATCCGTGCACAGATTGAAGAGACAACATCCGAGTTTGATAAAGAAAAATTACAGGAACGTCTTGCAAAATTAGCAGGCGGTGTTGCAGTCATCCGTGTAGGTGCAGCAACAGAGACAGAGATGAAAGAGAGCAAACTTCGTATGGAGGACGCTTTAAATGCAACCAGAGCAGCAGTAGAAGAAGGAATTATCGCAGGAGGCGGTTCTGCATATATCCACGCATCCAAAGAAGTTGCGAAATTAGCAGATACATTAGAGGGTGATGAGAGAACCGGTGCAAAGGTTATCTTAAAAGCATTAGAAGCTCCATTATACTACATTGCAGCAAATGCAGGTTTAGAAGGTGCAGTCATCATCAATAAAGTAAAAGAGTCAGAGCCTGGAATGGGATTTGATGCAGCAAAAGAAAATTATGTAAACATGGTAGAAGCAGGAATCTTAGACCCTGTAAAAGTAACCAGAAGTGCATTACAGAACGCAACATCTGTAGCATCCACCTTACTGACCACAGAGTCCGTTGTGGCAAATATCAAAGAGGATGTACCACCAATGCCGGCAGGCGGCGGAATGGGCATGATGTAAGAATCAGCCAAAATAACCGGATAAGCAGAAAATACCGTGTGTTGACGGAGAACTTCGTCAATACACGGTTTTCGTTATATATAGAAGTCTATATGGAATGCTTTATGACTTCATGTGGTATGTATTACTACATTTACAGTCAAAAAAAAGTGTGATAAAATTGCTTTGTTTCAAAAATTAGATATTAGAAGAAAATAAAAAGAATGAGGTAATAGAAGATGGGAAAGATTGCAATCGTTACAGACAGTAACAGTGGTATTGTCCAGGCGGAGGCAAAAGAACTTGGAATTTATGTCATTCCGATGCCGTTTATGATTGACGGTAAGGATTATTTAGAAGAAATCAATCTGACACAGGAAGAATTTTATCAGAAGTTAACAGAGGGAGCAGAGATTTCTACTTCCATGCCATCACCGGGCAGTGTGACGGATTTATGGGATGAGTTGTTAAAAGAGTACGATGAGATTGTATACATTCCAATGTCCAGCGGACTCAGCAGTTCCTGCCAGACGGCAATCATGTTAGCCGATGACTATGACGGAAAAGTGGTAGTGGTGAATAATCAGCGTATTTCCGTTACCATGCGTCAGTCCGTATTAGATGCTATGGAGCTTGCAGAAGCCGGAAAGTCAGCAGCAGAGATTCAGACTATTTTAGAAGAGCAGAAAATGGAATCCAGTATTTATATCATGCTCAATACGCTGACCTACTTAAAGCGGGGAGGACGTATTACCCCGGCAGCAGCGGCATTAGGAACGTTGTTAAAGATTAAACCAGTATTGCAGCTCCAGGGCGAAAAGTTAGATGCTTTTGCAAAAGCCCGTACAGTGAAGCAGGGCAAAAACATCATGATCGAGGCCATGAAAAAGGATTTCAGGGAACGCTTCCACGATGAGAGTGGAGAGAGCATCCATTTAGAACTATCCTATACCCATGACTTAGAAGCGGCAAATGCGTTTAAAGAGGAAGTGCAGGCGGCATTTCCAGGCTGTGAGATTTTGATGCAGCCATTATCCTTAAGCATCTCCTGTCATATCGGACCGGGTGCATTGGCTATCGCATGTTCAAAGAAGATAGAGTATTAAGTATGAAATAAATACCGGACTTTTTCAGAAGTCAGGACAAGAAGTCTGACGGCTGGAAGAGTCCGGCTATTTTTATGTGGAAAGAATGTTTTAAGTTGGAACAAAGGAGAAATCTATTAAATTAAGAAATAATATGAATAATCAAAGCAAAACATTGGAAGAATATGGAGGAAATGAAAAAAGGAGGAAAACGACATGGGAGATATGTTTTGCTTTCAGTGTCAGCAGACAGCACACAATACAGGCTGTGAGGGAAGTGCCGGTGTGTGTGGAAAAAAAGCAGATACTGCAAATTATCAGGATGATTTAGTAAGTGCATTGATTGGATTAGCCAGAGCAGTGCGAAAGAAAGGTGCAACCGAAAAATCAGATGAACTGATGCTCAAAGGATTATTCACTACAATTACAAATGTCAACTTTTACAATGATACGATATGTGCGCTGATCGATGAGGTTAACAAAGAAAAGGAAGCCATCGCACCACAGACAGATAACTATGATGTGCAGACCATCTGGGATGATGACGAGGATATCCGTTCTTTGAAATCCTTAATACTGTTCGGGTTAAAGGGAATGGCGGCATATGCGTATCATTCTTATGCATTAGAATATACGGACCCGGAAGTGCAGGCATTTTTCTATGAGGGAATGGAGGCACTCGGCGAAGAGCATACGGCAGACGAATTACTGAGTCTGGTGCTAAAGACCGGAGATGTAAATTACAAATGTATGGCGATGTTAGACCGTGCAAATACGGAAACTTACGGAACACCGGTTCCGACCACCGTTCCTCTTACCATTGAAAAAGGACCGTTCATTGTCGTAAGCGGACATGACCTGCATGATTTAAAGCTGCTTTTAGAGCAGACAAAGGACAAGGGAATCAACATTTATACGCACAGTGAGATGCTTCCTGCACATGGATATCCAAAATTAAAAGCATATCCGCACTTAAAAGGAAATTTTGGAACGGCATGGCAGAGCCAGCAGTTTGAGTTCCACAATATTCCGGCACCGATTCTCTTTACCACGAACTGCCTGATGCCGGTACGCCAGAGTTATTCAGACCGTGTATTTACTACCTCCATTGTGTCTTATCCGGAAATGGTGCATATCGGGGAAGATAAAGATTTTACACCGGTGATTGAAAAAGCAATTGCATGCAAGGGATATGACAGAGAAAAGCCGTTAAAGGGCATTAACGGCGGCTCCACCGTGACAACCGGATTTGGGCATGGGGCTGTATTAGAAAATGCAGGAAAAATTGTGGATTTAGTGAAAAAAGGAAAAATTCGACATTTCTTTTTAATTGGAGGATGTGATGGAGCGGCACCGGGCAGAAGCTATTATACGGAATTTGCAAAAAAGACACCGATGGATACCATTATTTTGACGCTTGCCTGTGGAAAATACCGTCTCAATGATTTAGATTTAGGAGAAATTGAAGGATTGCCGAGAATACTGGATATGGGGCAGTGTAATGATGCTTATAGTGCGATTACCGTAGCCCTCGCACTTGCCGAGGCATTTGAATGTGATGTGAATGAACTGCCGTTATCCATGGTGCTTTCCTGGTATGAGCAGAAAGCGGTCTGTATTCTGCTGACACTTTTGCATTTAGGAATCAAAAATATCCTGCTTGGACCGACCCTGCCGGCATTTATTTCACCAAATGTCTTAGATATTTTAGTGAAAAATTATAATATTATGCCGACAAGTACACCGGACGAAGATTTAGAGAAGCTTCTTGGTCCTGCGCTTCCATAACAGGTAGGCAGCCATATTTGGAATACCGGCAAAAATCCATGCAACAGGGCTGGCAAGGCAGACAGCCGGATAGCCATAGTCTTTTGCGAAAAGCATAATGACAGCGAGGCGTCCAACAAGTTCTAAGATTCCGCCAATCATCGGAACCATTCCCTTGCCAAGTCCCTGTAAGGAGGTACGATAGAGGTACAGGATGCTTAGGAAGAAGAAAAAGACGGAAATCGTACGCAGATAAACCGTTGCATAGGATAACACTTCTTCGGTTGGTGCAGTTAAAAACAGTCCGACGATGGCTCTTCCGAAAAAGACGCAGACAACAGCAGCAAAGCCGGTCAGGACAAGTGAAATAAAAAATGCTTTTTTCATGCCGTCATAGATACGCTCATACTTTCCGGCACCGAGGTTCTGTCCGCAGTAAGTGGACATGGTGGTGCTAAGAGTCGGCATTGGCTGGGTAGAAAGCTGTTCTACCTTCATGGCGGCAGTGAAAGAGGCAACAACACTAGAGCCAAAGGCGTTGACGGCACTCTGCAAAATCATGGTTCCAACCGCAGTAATGGAAAAATTCAAAGCCATCGGAAGACCGATGCGCATTAAATCCCAGACTCCCTGTTTATCAAAATAGTAATCACTCCGGTGTGTTCTGAGAATTTTAAAACGCCAGAACATATAGGCAAAGCAGAGAACGGCGGAAATACCCTGTGCCAGTACCGTAGCATAAGCAGCCCCATCCGTTCCCATATGAAAGAAACGGATAAAGCAGTAATCCAGAATAATGTTCAAAAGGGAAGAGAACACCAAAAAGTAAAGAGGTGTCTTACTGTCGCCGATGCCCCTTAAAATCGAAGAAGCAGCATTATAGAACATCGTAGCAATAATTCCCCAGAAAATAATCTTTACATAGGAATCTGCCATATCTAAAATATTGGCAGGAGTCTGCATAGCCGTCAGCATCAGGCGTGAAGTCGGAACCGTGATAGCAGTAACGGCAACAGAGATGATTAAGGTCAGCAGGATGGACAGGGCAACATAGTGTTTTAATAAACGCTCGTTTTTCGCACCATATGCCTGTGCAATCATAACACCAAAGCCCTGTGCAATACCGATTGCAAAGTAGAGAACCAGAAACATAATAGAACCGGTTGCACCGACTGCGGCAAGGGCATCCTCGCCGAGCAATCGTCCGACAATAATTGCATCTGCCATATTATAAAACTGCTGAAATATATTTCCTAAAAGAACGGGTATCGAAAACCAGAAAATCAGTTTTAACGGGCTGCCCGAAGTCATATCTTTTTCCATAAAAATCCTCCTTTGTAGGATGACACCACAAAAGGGTGTGTGCTAAAAAATCAGTATAATACGGGAAATTTTAAAATGCAAGACTTCCAAATAAGTATTGAAAAAAATGCGAAAAAAAGCTATGCTCTTAGCATGGACATCAATTTAGAATATTATAAAATTTTTTATTATGTAGGGAAACAAAAAAGCATTACATTAGCAGCAGAAGAACTTGCTATTTCACAGCCGGCGGTCAGTCAGGCAGTCCGGCATTTAGAAGAGGCACTCGGTTCTCCGCTGTTTGTGCGGACATCTAAGGGTGTGCGCCTGACCACGGAGGGCGAGGTGCTCTATTCCTATATTAAGCGTGGCTATGAGACGATACGTTTAGGAGAGAAAAAATTCCTAGAAATGTTAGATTTAGAAGAAGGAGAGCTCTGCATCGGCGCAAGTGACATGACGCTGCAGTTCTATCTGCTCGAATACTTAGAACGTTTTCACGAAAAATATCCGAAAATCCGTGTCACGGTAAAAAATGCACCGACACCGGAGACATTAAAAATGCTGCAGGAGGGTGTCATCGATTTTGGTGTGATCAGTACGCCGATCCAGAGGCGGATGGATTTTAAATTTCGCAAGGTGCGGGACATTCAAGATATTTTTGTGGCAGGAAAAAAATTTGCGTATTTAGCAGATCGTAAGCTTAATTACAAAGACTTAGAGACACTTCCCGTCATGTGCTTAGAGGGAAATACATCCACGCGGGCATATGTGGAGGGATTTTTACGGGAAAACGGTGTACATTTACAGCCGGAATTTGAACTTGCGACCAGCGATATGCTGATCCGTTTTGCAATGCGGGGCTTTGGGATTGCCGGAGTGGCGGAGGATTTTGCCCTAGAAGCAATGGAAAAGGGAGAGATTTTCCGGCTGCATTTTGACAGAGAGATTCCCCAAAGACATTTTTGTATCGTCACGGACGAAAAGGTTCCGATGACAGCGGCGGCAAGAAGGTTTCTGGATTTGTTAGAGGACAAGTGTACGCCCGACAAACACAAGTCATAATAAAAACTTATAAAGAATATAAAAAATATTGATTTTACTTATGAGGAAGTTTCGTGTATAATCAGAAAGTAAAAACGGAGAACAATGTGAAGCAGGTTTTTACACCTGCTTCTTTTTATGGGAAACTATTCCAGGATGACTGTTAAAGGAGGATTCAAATGGTAAAAGCAGTAGTTGGAGCAAACTGGGGCGATGAAGGAAAAGGTAAGATTACCGATATGCTTGCAAAAGAGGCGGATATCATCATCCGTTTTCAGGGTGGAGCAAATGCAGGTCATACCATTGTAAATGACTATGGAAAATTTGCACTGCATACTCTGCCGTCAGGAGTATTCTATAACCATACAACCAGTATCATCGGCAATGGAGTGGCATTAAACATTCCTGTATTATTTAAGGAGATCAAATCGATCACAGACCGTGATGTGCCACAGCCGAAGATCTTAGTATCAGACAGAGCACAGATCGTAATGTCCTATCATATTTTATTCGACCAGTACGAGGAAGAACGTTTAGGCGGAAAATCCTTTGGTTCCACAAAATCGGGAATTGCACCATTTTATTCTGATAAATATGCAAAGATCGGTTTCCAGGTCAGCGAAATTTTTGATGATGAGTTAATCGAAGAAAAAGCAGCAAGAGTCTGCGAGCAGAAAAATGTACTGTTAGAGCATTTATACCATAAACCATTATTAAAACCGGAGGATATTGTCAAAGAGTTAAAAGAGTACAGAGAGATGGTAGCACCATATGTCTGCGATGTTTCCTCCTATCTGTATGAAGCAATCAAAGAAGGTAAGAATATTTTATTAGAGGGTCAGCTTGGAACCTTAAAAGACCCGGATCACGGAATCTATCCAATGGTTACGTCCTCATCCACGTTAGCAGCTTATGGAGCGATCGGAGCAGGAATTCCACCATATGAGATCAAACAGGTCATTACCGTATGTAAAGCATATTCTTCCGCTGTCGGAGCAGGAGAGTTTGTCAGCGAAATCTTTGGTGAAGAAGCCGATGAGTTAAGAAAACGCGGTGGTGACGGCGGTGAGTTCGGAGCAACCACCGGACGTCCGAGAAGAATGGGCTGGTTTGATGCTGTGGCTTCTAAATATGGCTGCCGTCTTCAGGGTACGACAGATGTAGCCTTTACCGTATTAGATGTATTGGGCTATTTAGATGAGATCCCGGTCTGCATCGGTTATGAGATTGACGGAAAAGTAACCACCGATTTTCCGACAACAGCCATCTTAAAGAAGGCAAAACCGGTTTATGAGATTCTTCCGGGATGGAAGAGTGACATCCGCGGCATTAAGAAATACGAAGATCTGCCGGAGAATTGCAGAAACTACATTGAATTTGTAGAACGTCACATCGGTTACCCGATTACCATGGTGTCAAATGGTCCGGGCCGTGATGACATTATTTATCGTTAATCCGAACAGAAAAAGAGGAAGAATGACACCGTATCATTCTTCCCCTTTTTTTTCGTGATCATCCTTTATCATTTTATAGATAAACCCATATGCCCAGAGCAGGACCGGAAGTACAATGGTTGCATAGATAGAAATCTTTAACCAGACCATTGCGCGTTCACTGCCGATGATGGCAAACACCAGCGTAGAGACATAGAGTCCGATCAGGATGAGGATCAGCAAAATTGCTAAAACCTGTTTTACTTTTTTCATGTGCGGCTCCTTTTCACCCCATTTTTTTTTATCATAACATAGGGAAAGGGTTATTGCACGGAAAACTTAAACGTAGTACAATAAGTAGCAAAAGGAGAAGCGGGCCGATGTGGAATTTTGAGAGGGTACTGGATGCGATTACCAATGCCGGTATTTACATTATTGAGAAGAGAAGTCATACAATTATATACTGCAATAAACGATTCAAAGAACTGGTGCCTGCAGCAGAGGTAAGTCTTGGATGTTATGAAATCGGAATGGATATCTGTAACCGGTGTCCCTTGGAATCTTATGACCCGGCGAAAAAAGGAAAAAATGTTTTTTTGCGTGAAAGTCATGTGTTTGGCGGAATGGTCGAAGTCAGTGTGGATGAGATTTTATGGGAGGATAAAATTCCTGCATACATCGTAACCATTATTCCCCAGATGAAGGCGGAGGAGACAAAGAATTATTATCTGTATAACCGCTCGATTGACCGGGTAGTGAAAAAAATCAGTGTAGCGACCGTCAGTCTGAATCTGACAAAAAATATAAGCAGAAGCTATATATGGAATGACAAGAACCAGTTCCTCTGCGAGGAAGAGGGCAGTGTGGACGGGATTTTTGCCGATATGCTGAGGAGAATGCACTCTAAAGACCGCGAGAGATGCGGGAGATTTGATACCTGTGCCAAGATGGAGGCATATTTTAATAAAGGTGGAAAATATTTAGAGGACGAGATGTTAATCAAAGGAGAGGACGGCAGATACCGTTGGTTTTCCCTGCGTGTGATTCCCTTGGAGTATACGGAATACCGTGATACATTAGCCGTTTTAGTTATTCGTAATATTCATACCAGAAAAGTGCTTCAGGTTCGTACACAGAATAACTTAGAGGCAACTTATAAGGCAATTCCGGGTGGTGTCTGTACGATGCGTGTGGATAAGAATTTGTCCATCATCAGTGCAAACGAAGAATTTTACCGGATGATGGGTGAGACACAGGCAGATTATGAGAACGGATATTTAGAGCATATCTATCCAAAGGATGCTGAGCGGGTGTCTGCTTATTTTCATCTTCAGGCGGAGCGGAAAGCGGATTTAGAGATTACTTACCGGGTACTCGATATCAACGGAGATGTGCATTGGATGCAGGTCAAGGGAATTCATTGCGGAAAAGCAGACGGTTATCCGGTCTACATGCTGCTTCGTACGGATATTACGCTGATTATTGAAGCACAGCGCCAGATAGAAGAGGAGCAGGAAAAATACCGGAAGTATGCGGATAATGTTATTGATACTCTGAGCAATCTGGTGGAATTCAGGGATCTGGATTCCGGAGAGCATATTAAGCGTACGAAGGATCTGACCCGGATTATGATTAATACCTATAACAAAAAATATCCGGAACATTTCATCATAGATTCCAGCCGTGAAAAAATCTGCCGTGCGGCAGCATTGCATGATGTTGGAAAAATTTCCATATCGGACACCATTCTGAACAAAAAGGGACGGCTGACAGATGAGGAAATGGAGATTATGAAAACCCATACGACAAAGGGCTATGAAATCATTCGGGGATTTAAGTTAAATGATGACGAGGAGCAGGAGCGTTACAGTCTCGACATTGCAAAATATCACCATGAGCGCTGGGATGGAAAGGGTTATCCGGAGGGCTTACAGGGCGATGAGATACCTCTTTGGAGTCAGATTGTAGGTATCGTGGATGTCTATGATGCACTGGTTAGTCCTCGTGTATACAAAAAAGCATTTTCCCATGAAAAAGCAATGGAAATGATACTTGCGGGAGAGTGCGGTACATTCAATCCGATTCTTTTAGAATGTCTGAAGGATGCGGAGGAACTATTGAAAAATGAGTATAAATAGGTTATACTGTTACGGTGCAAAAAGCACAAGACTATGAAGGATAAGGTGAGAAACTATGGCACTATTACAGGAATGGCAGAAGATTGCTTATAATGAGCAGGCAGATAGAGCAAAATTACAGAAGTTCTGGCAGGATTACTTTCTGGTAGAAAAAGGAATCTATGAAAAACTGTTAGATCATCCGGACGAGGAAGTATCCGGAACAGTCAAAGAATTAGCAGACAAGTATCAGGTCAGCCTGATGGAGATGACAGGATTTTTAGATGGGATCAATGAGAGCTTAAAAGAGCGCAATCCATTAGAGACCATGGAAGAGGACACACCGGTCAACCTGATCTTTGACAAAGAGCTTCTTTACAAAAATATGGTAGATGCAAAGGCAGAGTGGTTATATGAACTGCCACAGTGGGATGACATTTTCACACCGGAAAGAAAACACGAATTATACTTAGAACAGAAAAAATCAGGAACAGTCGTGAAAGAGGATAAGGTATATCCAAATGACCCATGTCCATGTGGAAGCGGTAAAAAGTATAAAAAGTGCTGCGGGAAGAACAAATAAATAGAGATTTTTTAAAAATTTTTTTATAATTTGTAAAAAACACTTTACAGACAGAAAAAAAGAGTCTACAATACAAGGCGTAAAAAGAAAGAAAACACGTTGAAGAGAAGAGTAATCAGTGAAAATGTGACAGAGAGAACCGCCAAAGCACAGGCTTTGAGCTGCAAGCGGTTTGACAGGGAAGCTGACGAAGACCACCTCGGAGTGACTTATCGAAAAGAGTCCGGTGATTCCGTTATCGTCAAAAGAGAGGCTTTGTACCGACAGAGCAAGCAGGGTGGAACCGCGTTGAAGAGTAAAAGAAGAACGTCCATGCATTACAGATTGTAGTGTATGGATTTTTTTGTTTCCAAAGTGTAAGGTGCGAAGGCGTGTCTTTATAGGTCGCGGGGCAGGCTGCACAAATAAATATTTCAGGCTTCCTTGTGCTAAGCATTCCGATGAACCTCCCACAAAGCAGGAAGCGTGTTCGCCAGTGGGCTCCACGCTTCCGGGAGTTTCATCTCCATAGTACAAAAAGAACCCTTCCATATTCATTTGTGCAGCCTGCGTGGGGACGCTCAGGAAGAGGGCGTTAACACCTCGGATTCAGCGTGAAATAGATGAGCCGAAGCGCAAGACACCGGATCTTCGCATGAAGAGCCGGTCTGGCTTGCTCGAGAATGTAGAATCTGTACCAGGGTATGGTGTTCGGGGTGGGATTGTGACGGATGTTAGATTTTCTTGATGTTTTGTAAGAGACCACAGCAATTTTCGGACAGGAGGTCCGAAAAAGGCGAAGTCGAGCCATGGATGGCGAGTCTGAGCCGGTTGCGTCCGTCCCCAACACCCCACCAAAACATTTAGAAAATCTTATATCCAAAACACGCCACCCCGGACACCATACCCTGGTACAGAACCACAACACAGAAAAAAGAAAGACAACCACAAAAAATCAAAGAGGAGAGGATAAAATGAAGATCACATTAAAAGATGGCAGTATCAAAGAATACGCAGAGGCAATGAGTGCATACGACATCGCAAGAGATATCAGCGAAGGACTTGCAAGAGCAGCCTGTGCAGTAGAGATCAATGGAGAAGTCAAAGATTTAAGAACCGTTGTAGACAGTGACTGCGAAATGAACATTTTAACAGCAAAGGACAGTGAAGGACTTCGTACCGTACGTCATACCTGTTCCCATGTGTTAGCAGAAGCAGTAAAAAGACTGTTTCCAAATGCAAAATTAGCGATCGGACCGTCTATTGACGAGGGATTCTACTATGATTTTGAATCCGAGCCGTTTTCGAGAGAAGATTTAGATAACTTAGAAAAAGAAATGAAAAAAATCATCAAAGAAGGCAACCGCTTAGAAAAATTTACACTTCCAAGAGAAGAAGCGATTGCATTGATGAAAGAAAAAGAGGAACCATATAAGGTAGAACTGATTGAAGATTTACCGGAAGATGCAGAGATCTCTTTTTATAAACAGGGCGAAGGATTTACCGACCTCTGTGCAGGACCACACCTGATGAATACCAAGGGGATTAAGGCATATAAGCTGATCTCTTCTTCCATGGCATACTGGAGAGGCGATTCTAACAAAGCACAGCTTCAGCGTATCTATGGAACAGCATTTGCAACAAAAGATGAGTTAAATGCATATTTAGAGCATTTAGAAGACATCAAAAAACGTGACCATAACAAATTAGGACGTGAAATGGAATTATTTACCACGGTAGATGTTATCGGTCAGGGACTTCCTCTGATTATGCCAAAAGGTGTCCGCATGATCCAGACTTTACAGCGTTGGATTGAAGATTTAGAGGACAATGAGTGGGGATATATCCGTACCAAGACTCCGTTAATGGCAAAATCCGACCTGTATAAAATTTCCGGTCACTGGGATCATTATAAAGAGGGAATGTTTGTGTTAGGCGATGAGAGCAAGGACAAAGAAGTATTTGCACTTCGTCCGATGACCTGCCCATTCCAGTATTATGTATACAAAAATTCCCAGCATTCTTACCGTGAACTGCCACTTCGTTACAGTGAGACATCCACACTGTTCCGTAATGAGGATTCCGGTGAAATGCATGGTCTGACCAGAGTACGCCAGTTTACGATCACAGAAGGACATCTGGTCGTAAGACCGGATCAGATGGTAGAGGAATTTAAGAATTGTATCGCATTAGCACGTCACTGCTTAAAGACCTTAGGATTAGAAGAAGACGTCACCTACCATCTTTCAAAATGGGACCCGGAGAACAAAGAAAAATACATTGGAGAACCGGAAGTCTGGGAAGAGACACAGCAGCATATGCGCGATATGATGCATGAACTTGGCATAGAGTTCGTAGAGGATGTCGGAGAAGCTGCATTCTACGGACCAAAGATCGATATCAATGCAAAAAACGTATATGGAAAAGAAGACACTATGGTAACGATCCAGTGGGATGCACTCTTAGCAGAGCAGTTTGATATGTATTATATTGATGCAAACGGTGACAAGATTCGTCCTTATATTATCCACCGTACTTCCATGGGATGCTATGAGAGAACCTTAGCATGGCTGATCGAGAAGTATGCCGGAAAATTCCCGACCTGGCTTTGCCCGGAACAGGTACGCGTACTGCCGATTTCCGATAAATATGAAGCATATGCAAAAAAAGTAGAAGCAGAACTTAAGAAAAACGGTGTCTATGTATCTGTGGATGCACGTTCTGAAAAGATCGGTTACAAGATCCGTGAAAGCCGTCTTGCAAAAGTACCATACATGTTAGTAGTCGGCGAAAAAGAAGAGGCAGACGGAACAGTTTCCGTCAGAAGCCGTTTTGCCGGTGATGAAGGTGTCAAACCGATCGCAGAGTTCGTAGAGCAGATCTGCAAAGAAATCCGTACGAAAGAAATCCGTAAGGAAGAAGTGCAGGAACAAAAATAGAAAAAAATTTTTGAAAATTTTTTAAGAATAAATCTCCCTCTTCTTACACACCCTAAAGTGGCAGAAAGAAGAAAGGAGATTTATTTTTATGACAAAATTAGAGTGTTCCGTTAAAAACTGCGTTTACAATGAAGAACCTTACTGCTGTAAGGGAGATATCATGGTAGAAGGAAGAGATGCAAAAAACACAAGCGAGACAGCATGTGCAAGTTTTCAGGAGAGAACAAAAGACTGCTGTTCAAACGCTGTTGGTCACAAGAGCGAAAACATTGATGTCGATTGTGAGGCAGTAAAATGCATTTATAACGAAAGCTGTAAATGCAGTGCAAACCGTATCGGAATCGTTGGCGGTAATGCAAAAGACAGTGCAGACACACAGTGTGCCAGCTTTTGTTGTCAATAATTAGCGATTAAGGGAGAAACTTCACGAAAAATTCAAAGTAGGCACTTGTAAAAAGTCGTCATACGAAGTACAATAGCTATGTAATTGCAGTTGTACAAAAGAATTTTTCGTGGAGGCATTACATGAGAAAGAAGTCACATATTTCATTAGCCCGCGATATTGTCCGTAATTCAGAGGATGAAGGGCTGAGAAAGCACAAATGGGCTTTTTATTTAGGAAGTATCCTGCCAGACATCAAACCTTCCTTTTTGTATAAAAAGCATGAAATTGACGGAACTTTTGAACAGGTAAAAAAAGAAGTAAGAGAATTGTCAGACTCGCACGGAAAGTATAGGGAACATGCGACAAAGTATTACAGGGATCTTGGTCAGATCACCCATTATATAGCGGATTATTTTACTTTTCCGCATAACAGAACGTATCCGGGCAATCTAAAGGATCACTGTTCCTATGAAGAAGTACTAAAGCTGAGATTACGAGAGTATTTAAAGACAGATAAAAAAGACAGATGGCCTTTTGTACAGTGTCATTTTGGCAGTGCAGAAGCGTTGTGTGACTTTATTAAATTACGACATGAGGAATATTTAAGACGAAAGATAGATGTCGAGGAAGATATTCGGCATATTGTATCATTAAATTACCAGGTAGTAGAGGGAATCAGGCAGTTAGCAGAGCAGGGAAAGTTGCATCAGTACCTGTCAAAGAAGAGGGCTGCATAACTGCAGTAAGGCAAGCAGTATGGATTGGAGTATTCGTTTCCCGCATTTGGGAATCTATTTAGAACATGTGGGGAAAAATTTTACAGTCTTTGGGATTTCCATAGCATATTACGGCGTGATCATCGCCGTGGGAATGTTAGCAGGAATCCTTCTGGCTACATATGAGGCCAAAAGAACCGGGCAGAATCCCGATGATTATTTTGACTTGGCGATCATTGCCATTATCTGCTCCGTGATCGGAGCGAGATTGTATTATGTCATATTTTCGTGGGATCTGTATAAGGACAACCTGTGGAGTATTTTAAATCTGCGCCAGGGTGGACTGGCGATCTACGGAGGCGTGATTGCTGCAATTATTACAGCAGTTGTCTTTGCGAAGGTCAAGGGGCTTTCATTTCCGAGATTGGCAGATACGGCAGGTCTGGGTCTGATCTTAGGTCAGATCATCGGAAGATGGGGCAACTTCTTTAACAGGGAAGCATTTGGCGGTTATACAGACGGACTGTTAGCGATGCAGCTTCCGGTCAGTGCTGTCAGAGACAGTGATATTTCAAAAGAGCTTGCCGAACACATCGTGGAGATCGGAGGAGTATCTTACATTCAGGTACATCCGACGTTTTTGTACGAATCCCTGTGGAATCTGGTATTGCTGGTGATCCTATTGCTGATCAGAAAGAGGAAGAAGTTCGAGGGAGAGATTTTTCTGCTGTACTTAGCAGGATATGGGATCGGACGGGCATGGATTGAAGGTCTTAGAACAGACCAGCTCCTGATTCCGGGAACTTCCGTTGCAGTTTCGCAGGTATTAGCAGTAGTATTAGCAGTCGTTTCGGTGATGATGCTTATCATACTTAGGAAAAAAGCAGTGAGCAGGAAACAGCAATAACATTTTGACTAAGGAGCGATATGGATGCAGGAAAAAGAAACATTACAGGAACAGATTGAAATAGCAAGAAAAAGACTGGACGAAGCATATGCCTTTGGTAATGATATTGAAGGATGCTACGAACTGAGCAGAGAAGTGGACCGCATGATCGAGCGGTATTTAGACCTCAGTGAGAACAATTAAATAATGTCTGGAAACTAGATACAAGAGAAGAAACATAAAGATGGTAAGAGCAAAGGAAAGCATTGTAGAGATACAGTGTTTTCCTTTTTTTATTTTTCACACCCTAATCTTTCTTAAAAATACTGGAAACACTTGCTTTTTACCCACTGGTGGAGTAAAATGGATATAAAAGTGGGTGAAAGTGGTTGATAGTGGTACAAAGTGGTGGATAAGTTGATAACTTTGTGGATAACACGAAAAAAATAGCCACGGTAAGTAGGTGAGTGTCAGATGTTCATGGGAGAATACAATCATACAATCGATGCAAAAGGCAGAATGATCGTTCCGTCTAAGTTCAGAGAGCAGCTTGGAAACGAGTTTGTTGTAACAAAAGGACTGGATGGATGTCTGTTTGTATATCCAAATGAAGAATGGCACAATATTGAAGAAAAATTTAGAAATGTCCCACTTACCACAAAAGATGCAAGAAAATTCTCACGTTTCTTCTTCGCCGGAGCAGCCACCTGTGAGTTAGACAAGCAGGGAAGAATCCTGATACCACCGGTTTTAAGGGAATTTGCTGATTTACAGAAGGATGTCGTATCCGTTGGAGTACTCAACCGGATCGAGATCTGGAGCAAAGACAACTGGCTGGATTGCAATTCCTATGATGACATGGACGAAATTGCAGAGCATATGGCAGATTTGGGATTGAGTATCTAGGATAAGAAATCAAAAACGACGGGATAGGAGAACGATATGGAATTTCATCATACATCCGTATTATTAAATGAGACAATTGACAATCTGAACATCAAACCGAATGGCATCTATGTCGATGGAACCTTAGGTGGAGGCGGACATGCCTTAGAGGTTGCAAAGAGATTAGAGAAAGGTGGCAGACTGATCGGTATCGATCAGGATGAAGATGCGATCTTAGCAGCAACGGAGAGATTAAAAGACTATAAGGACCGAGTTACGGTTGTACGCAGCAATTACTGCAATATGCGTAAGGAACTGAAAGCTCTTGGGATTGACAAGGTAGACGGTATTGTCTTAGATCTTGGTGTATCTTCCTTTCAGTTAGACACACCGGAGCGTGGTTTTACTTATATGGAAGAAAATGCTCCACTGGATATGCGGATGGATCAAAGGGAAAGCCGTACAGCGAAAGACATTGTCAATACCTACAGTGAAAAAGAACTGTATCGGATCATCCGGGATTTCGGAGAAGACAAATTTGCAAAAAATATCGCAAAGCACATTGTGGCAGCGAGAGAAAAACAACCCATTGAAACAACCGGAGAGCTGACAGCGATCATCCGTTCAGCAATTCCGAAAAAAGTACAGATGAGTGGCGGACATCCGGCAAAACGTACCTTTCAGGCAATCAGGATTGAATTGAACCGGGAATTAGAAGTGTTGCAGGATACACTCGATGATATGATAGAACTTTTAAATGAAGATGGAAGGATCTGCATCATTACTTTCCACTCATTAGAAGATAGAATCGTAAAGACCATATTTAAAAAGAATGAAAACCCATGCACATGCCCAAGTGACTTTCCGGTTTGTGTATGTGGCAAGGAATCCAAGGGGAAAGTCATTACAAGAAAGCCGATTTTGCCGGGGGAAGAGGAATTGAGAGAAAATTCAAGGTCCAAGAGTGCAAAATTGCGTGTGTTCGAGAGAAGGTAAAAGACAAAAAAGCGGAGGTGTCTAAAATGGAGCAGAATCAGTATCGGATGTATGTAGACGGAAATACGGTACGCAAGGCAGAAGCACTGCCGAAAGACGACAGACAGGAAAGAATCAGAAGAGAACGTGAAGAACAGAGAGCTAGAAACAGAAAAATAGCAAAGAGAAATCAGGCAAGAGAACTGCGTATGAGCCGCAGATATGTGGCATTTTTGGCAGTTGCAGTAAGTATTACCTGTCTGGTATGTGCAGCATATGTGCATTTACAGGCAGATATTACCACCAGAATGAGTAATATTTCAGCTTTAGAAAAAGAAATTGCAGATTTAAAGACAGATAATGACACCACATTAAAAAGAGTCAATACCTCTATCAATCTGAATGAGATTAAAGAAAAAGCAATCGCAGAATTGGGGATGGTCTATGCAGCACCGGATCAAGTTGCTTACTATAGTATTGAGGATTCAGACTACATGACACAGTATGAAGAAATTCCGGGAAAGTAGTGTGGTGGAAGATTGAAGGCAAGACGGAAAAAGGAACTGGCAAAGTTTCCGCGAAAAATGCGAAAAAAACTGATTGTCACATTTTTAACGATTACAATACTTTTAGTCGCATTAATCGGCAGAATTATGTATATTGAAGTGACAAGTGGCGAAAAATATGAAAAAATCGTTTTAACCCAGCAGGAATATGACAGTACCATACTGCCGTATCAGCGTGGGGATATTGTCGATGCCAAAGGTACGGTACTTGCAACCAGTGTAGATGTCTATAACGTAATCTTAGATTGCAAGGTGTTAAACAGTAAAGAAGAGTATTTACAGCCGACCATTGAGGCACTGACCTCCTGCTTTGAGGATTTAAAAGCAGAAGATCTGTACAAGTTAGCAGAAGAAAAACCGAAGAGTCAGTACAACAAGATTTTGCGCAGACTTCCTTATGATAAAGTGCAGAAATTTGTGGAATTGCAGAATGATACCAAGAACCATCCTTATATCAAAGGTGTATGGATGGAAAAAGAATATCTCCGTGAATATCCTTACGGTTCCCTTGCGGCTTCCGTCATTGGATATACGACTTCAGGAAACCTTGGAATCGGAGGTCTTGAGGATTCTTATAACGATACATTAAATGGAGTCAACGGAAGAGAGTACGGTTATCTGAATTCAGACAGTAACTTTGAAAAAACCATCAAAGAACCGGTCAACGGAAAGACGGTAGTATCGACGATTGATGTCAATATTCAGTCGGTGGTGGAGAAAAAGCTCAAAGAATTTAACGATGCCTGCAAAAATGGTGCGGAGGAAGGCGAGGGCAGTAAAAATACGGCTGCCATTGTCATGAATCCGAACAATGGGGAAATTTATGCTATGGCAAATTATCCGACCTTTGATCTGAATGATCCAAGAGATTTAAGCGCATATTACAGTGAAGAACAAATCAAAGCCATGAGTGAAGATGAGCAGTTGGAGGCTTTGAATAAAATCTGGCAGAATTTCTGCGTGACACAGACCTATGAGCCGGGCTCTACCGTAAAACCTCTGACCGTTGCAACCGGACTCGAAACAGGGGCATTAACCGGAAATGAGACCTATGTCTGCGACGGAAAGGAGCAGGTCGGCGGTCACACCATCCACTGTGTTAATCGGAGCGGTCATGGACTCTTAACCATAGAACAGTCTATCATGGAGTCCTGTAATGATGCCCTGATGCAGATGTCCTATGCAATACAAAAAGAAAATTTATTAAAATATCAGAAAATATTTGGCTTTGGTCAAAAGACGGGAATCGACCTTCCGGGCGAGGCAAGAACCGACTCTTTAATGTATACCTTAGAGACTATGGATGATGCTTCCTTAGCAACGAACTCTTTTGGACAGAACTTCAATGTTACGATGGTACAGATGGCGAGTGCATTTTCCTCTTTAATTAATGGTGGAAATTATTATAAACCTCATGTGGTAAAAAAAATCACGGATGAGAACGGAAACCTGATTGAAGAGAACAAAGGCGAACTGTTAAAACAGACATTGTCAAAAGATACCTGTAATATGGTTAAGCAGTATCTGTATAAAACGGTCTCGGAAGGAACCGGAAAGACGGCAAAAGTGCCGGGATATTCCATGGGTGGTAAAACCGGTACGGCACAGAAATATGAAACCATTGAAGAAGATGGTGTCAAAAAGACACAGCGTGCACAAGGAAAATATCTGGTATCTTTTATCGGATATGTGCCGCAGGAGAATCCGCAGGTGGTAATCTATGTCGTAATTGATGAACCGAATGTCGCAGACCAGGCGCACAGTTCCTATGCACAGAATATTACAAGAGAAATTTTAAAAGAAATACTTCCATATCTGAATATTTATCAGGATGAAGAGTACGATCAGGAAAAAGTGGTCGACTTAGATATCATGGGAAATCCGGTACAGTAAAGCAGAATATCACATAACCTCATCAAAGTTGTAATAGATTATACTAACTTCTTTTATGGGGTTATACCTATGTATCGGAATAAAACTGCATATCGAAAAAAAATCATGGTATTCATGGTGGTGGTTCTGCTGGTGCTGACGTTTTTAGTCGGAAGACTGGTCTATCTGATGATTTTTTGCTCAGAATACTATGGAAAAAAAGCGGAGGATCTGCACGAGAGAGAAAGAAACATTAAAGCGGCACGCGGGGAGATCGTAGACTGTAACGGAGTGGTATTAGCGGAAAACAAGACCGTCTGTACAATTTCAGTGATACACAGTCAGATCAAAGAACCGGAAAAAGTCATTGCCATGTTAGCAAAAGAACTCGAAATGGATGAGGAGACGATCCGCAAACGTGTGGAAAAAGTATCTTCCATAGAAAAGATCAAGACCAATGTTCCAAAAGAAACAGGAGATGCCATCCGTGCGCATGGTTTAGCAGGCGTAAAGATCGATGAGGATTATAAACGGTATTATCCTTACGATACCTTGGCTTCTAAGGTGTTGGGCTTTACCGGAGGCGATAATCAGGGGATCATCGGCTTAGAAGTAAAATACGATAAATACCTTCAGGGGAAAAATGGAAAAATCCTGACGCTGACAGATGCGCGGGGGATTGAGATTGAAAACGCCGGTGAACGCAGGCAGGATCCGATCGACGGAAATGATCTGCATATCAGTCTTGATTATAATATTCAAAAATATGCAGAGCAGGCAGCGAAAAAGGCAATGGAAGAACATGGGGCACAGAGTGTTTCCGTGTTGATGATGAATCCGCAAAACGGCGAGATCTTAGCAATGGTCAATGTACCGGAATTTAATCTGAACGAACCTTTTTCCATAGAAGGCGAAGTGCAGACAAATCAGGATAAGCTCAATCTGATGTGGCGTAACGGCTGTATCAATGATACCTATGAACCGGGCTCTACTTTTAAGATCATTACTACAGCAGCAGCCTTTGAAGAAGGTGTGGTCAGTTTAAAAGACCGGTTTCACTGTCCGGGATATAAGATCGTAGAGGACCGTAAGATTCGGTGTCACAAAGTCGGCGGTCATGGAGCCGAGGATTTTGCACAGGGGATCATGAATTCCTGCAACCCGGTATTTATAGAGTTAGGACTGCGTTTAGGAAGTGAAAAATATTATTCCTATTTTAAACAGTTCGGTTTGCTGCAAAAGACCAATGTGGATTTACCGGGCGAGGCGGCAACGATCATGCACAATCCGAAAAATATCGGGCAGGTGGAGTTGGCGACCATATCCTTCGGACAGTCTTTTCAGATCACACCGGTCCAGTTAGCGACTACCGTATCCTCTATTATCAATGGCGGCAACCGCGTGACCCCTCATTTCGGGGCTTATGTCACGGATGAAAAAGGAAAAAAGGTCAAAACATTTAAATACGAAACGACAGAGGGGATTGTCAGTGAAAAGACAAGCGAGACGGTCCGTATGCTCTTAGAAAAAGTAGTCAGTGAAGGAACCGGAAAAAATGCCGCGATCAAAGGCTTTTCCATCGGAGGAAAGACAGCGACTTCCCAGACACTGCCAAGAAGTGCAAATAAGTACATTGCATCCTTTTTAGGATTTGCACCGGCAGATGATCCGAAAGTGCTTGGACTTGTCATTATCAATGACCCCAAAGGCGTATATTATGGAGGAACCATTGCGGCACCGGTCATGAAAGAAATATTTGAAAACGTACTTCCATACCTTGAAATTGAGCAAAAAGAGTGAAGTGCCGGGGAACAATATTGTGTGGGATATCTTGCACAAAAGTAAAAAATAACGTATACTAGAAAAGTTAGAAAAAACGCAACTATCAGCATAGCTGAAAAAAATACATGAGGTGGAAAACATATGTCATATCAAGTAGTAATCCCGGTAATTATATCGTTTGTTATCAGTGCAGTTTTAGGCCCTATTGTCATTCCATTTTTACGAAAATTAAAGGTGGGGCAGACGGAAAGAGAAGAATTGAAGTCCCATTTAAAAAAGACGGGAACACCGACGATGGGTGGGATTATCATACTTGCGAGTGTGATACTGACCTCTCTGATATATGTTAAGGATTATCCGAAGATCATACCGATTTTGTTTGTAACCGTCGGATTCGGAATTGTAGGATTTCTGGATGATTATCTGAAAGTGGTATTAAAACGTTCCGATGGTCTGTTAGCATGGCAGAAGATGCTTTGTCAGATTGTGATTACGGCAATTTTTGTATTTTATATCTTGAAATTTACAGATGTATCACTTACTATGCTGATTCCGTTTTCCGGTGGAAAATATCTGAATCTTGGAGTTCTTGCGATTCCGGTTATGTTTTTAGCGGTAATTGGAACCGTCAATGGAGTGAATTTTACGGATGGTCTGGACGGTCTGGCATCCAGTGTCACGGTATTGGTAGCAACCTTTTTTACTGTGGTTGCAGTAGGAACACACAGCGGAATTGAGCCGATTACCTGTGCAGTCGTAGGTGCACTGATGGGATTTTTGCTGTTCAATGTCTACCCTGCAAAAGTGTTTATGGGAGATACCGGTTCTCTGGCGCTTGGCGGATTTGTGGCGGCGAGTGCCTATATGATGCAGATGCCGATTTTTATTCTGATTGTGGGACTGATTTACTGGATTGAAATTTTATCCGTTATGATACAGGTTACTTATTTTAAAAAGACCGGTGGAAAAAGAATCTTTAAGATGGCACCGATCCATCATCATTTTGAATTATGTGGCTGGTCAGAGACGAGGGTCGTTGCGGTATTTTCCATTGCTACGGCAATTCTCTGCCTGATTGGGCTTCTGGCATTATAGGAGGAAAGAAAATGGATTTACAGGGAAAGACCGTATTGATTGTGGGTGCCGGAAAGAGTGGAATCGCTGCCGGTGAATTACTTAGAAAAAAGGGAATTGCATACAGGCTTTATGATGGAAATAAAGAATTGTCCAAAGAGGAACTGCAAAAAAATGACATCTGGAAGGACTGCGAGATCATTTTAGGAGACCTTCCGATGGAAATCTTAGCAGACACCGGACTTGCCGTATTAAGTCCCGGCGTTCCGACGGATTTGCCGGTCATCGCAGCCATCAGAGAGCAGGGGATTCCAATCTGGGGCGAAATAGAGCTGGCATATCATTTTGCAAAAGGCAGACTTCTTGCAATTACCGGAACAAATGGAAAGACTACAACAACATCCCTGTTAGGAGAGATTATGCAGGCATATTTTGAGGATGTCAAAGTTGTTGGAAATATTGGTATTCCATATACAAGTGTTGCCGCAGATACGACAGACGAGACGGTGACTGTTGCAGAAATCTCAAGTTTCCAGTTAGAGACGGCAGTGGATTTTCATCCGCAGGTCAGTGCAATTTTAAATATTACACCGGATCATTTAAATCGCCATCATACCATGGAGTGTTATATTGAAACGAAAGAAAGCATTACGAAGAACCAGCAAAAAGAAGATGTCTGTGTACTGAATTATGAGGATGAGGTGCTTTTGGAATTTGGCAAAACACTTCCGATCCGGGTGGTATATTTCAGCAGTAAAAGACGGCTAGAGGATGGCTTCTTCTATGAAGATGGCGTGATTTACAAATCAACGGGCGGTAAGGCGGAAAAAATCATTGAAACTTCCAGACTACAGATATTGGGATTACATAATTATGAGAATGTCATGGCAGCAGCGGCAATGGCAGACAGTTTTGGTGTACCGATGGAGGTTATTACAAAGGTTTTAGAACAATTTCAGGCGGTAGAGCATAGAATTGAGTATGTTGTAGAAAAACGCGGTGTAAAATTTTATAACGATTCGAAAGGAACAAATCCGGATGCGGCGATTCAGGGAATCCGTGCGATGGAAAGACCGACCTTTTTAATTGGAGGCGGTTATGATAAACAATCCGAATACGATGAATGGATTGAAGCATTTGATGGAAAAGTCAAGCAGTTGGTCTTAATCGGTCAGACCAGAGAGAAGATTGCAGAATGTGCAAAAAAACATGGATTTACGGAGATTGCCTTTGCAGACAGTTTGGAAGAAGCCATGGACATCTGCTATCAGAATGCTGTAGAAGGAGATGCGATTTTGCTGTCTCCGGCATGTGCAAGCTGGGGAATGTTTGACAATTATGAACAGCGTGGAGAAAAATTCAAGGAATATGCAAGAAATCTAAAGGAGTAATGCATGGGTAAGAAGCGGGAACGAACCGGCAGCAAACCGACAAGATATTTTGATTACAGTCTGTTGTTTATCATTATTTTTCTGGTCTGTTTCGGACTGGTCATGCTCTATTCGACCAGTTCTTACGATGGGCAGTTAAAATTCGACGACAGTGCATATTATGTGAAAAAGCAGTTGTTTGCAACAAGCCTCGGATTCATGGCAATGTATCTGATATCGAGGATCGATTATCATGTATGGATGCGTTTTGCGGGAGTGGCTTACATAGTGGCACTGTTACTGTGTACAGCAGTTATTTTTGTTGGTCAGGAATATAATGGACAAAAGAGGTGGCTGAAATTAGGACCATTGTCTTTTCAGCCGTCAGAGTTTGCAAAGATAGCGGTCATACTGTTCTTAGCAGTGCTGATCAGCCGCATGCCCAAGCAGATGAAAAAGTTTCAGACGGTGATCAAGGTACTTCTGATCGTAGTGCCGATCGTCGGTGTCATTGCATATAACAACCTAAGTACGGCAATCATTCTGTTGGGGATTGCCGTTGTGATGTCCTTTGTGGCAAGTCCGAAATATGCACAGTTTTTCGCGTTAGGAGGACTCGGAATCGCGTTTGGAAGTATCTTTATCTATTTAGAGAGATACCGTGCAGAGCGTATCAAGATCTGGCTGAACCCGGAGGATTACGAAAAGGGTTACCAGACATTACAGGGGCTCTATGCGATCGGTTCCGGTAAACTGTTTGGAAAAGGTCTCGGTGAGAGTATGCAAAAGCTCGGATTCTTGCCGGAAGCACAGAATGATATGATCTTTTCCATCATTTGCGAAGAGTTAGGACTGTTTGGTGCAGTCTGTGTCATTCTTTTGTTTTTACTGATGCTGTGGAGATTTATGGTCATTGCCAATAATGCTCCGGATCTGTATGGAGCACTGCTTGTGGTAGGTATCATGGCACATATTTCCATTCAGGTTATTTTAAATATCGCAGTTGTAACAAATTCTATTCCAAATACAGGTATTACACTGCCGTTTATCAGTTATGGAGGTACATCGGTTCTGTTTCTGCTTTCCGAGATGGGATTGGCACTTAGTGTGTCAAGAGGAATCCGGTTAGATGGACCGGAGGATTTATGAGAAAAAGAGAGAAGAGCGAAAAAGGCGAAAAAAGAATAAATTTCCTGCTGATACTGATCATCCTTATATTATTAGCTGCGCTTGGAGTGGTTGCGTATAAGGGTTTTACCGTGAAACAGGTGCAGGTAGAGGGAACGGATCTGTATCCGGATGAAACCATCCGCCAATGGGTATTAAATGATGACTACTCGTGGAATACCCTGTATGTATTTTTAAAATACAAATTTAAGGATGCGGAGGAAATGCCGTTTTTACAGCAGCCGGAGGTGCGCATCAAAGGTCCGCATAGTTTGAGTATCAAAGTCAGAGAAAAAAAGATTGCCGGTTATCTCTATGTCCCGGCAATGGGGCAGAATGCCTATTTTAACAAAGACGGTGTAGTGGTGGAGACTTCTTCAAGGAAGTTAGAAGGAATGATGGAAGTGACCGGATTAGAATGCAGTAAAGTTTCGGTTGGCGAAAAAATTCCCGTTAAGAAGAAGTCCTTGTTAAAAGCAATGCTCAGTCTGACACAGGGGCTTAGCAAATATAAAATGATGCCGCAGACAATCCATTGTGATGAATATTCCAATATTATGTTAGAATATGAAAAAGTTACCGTAAATATGGGAAATAGTCAGAATCTGAGTGCAAAAATGGAAACACTTTCCGTCATATTTCCACAGTTAAAGGATATGAGCGGTACGCTTCATATGGAAAACTGGTCAGAGGAAAATACGGATGTGCCATTTGAAAAGAGTAATGGTTCCTAAAATGGAGAACTGCCAGTGCAGTAAAAAAATAGTAATAAAAAAATAGAATTTGTAGTTGATTAATTCAACGAAAAATTATATTATATTTGTATGTGTATATTCCGAATGGGAATCGTTACATACGAAGAGAGATAGTTTCATTTTATTTAGATAAATCCCAGAAAGGAAAAAGGAGGAAGAACCTTGTTAGAGATTATGACGACAGAAGCAGATTCCAGTGCAAAAATTATTGTAATTGGTGTAGGAGGAGCTGGAAATAATGCTGTAAATAGAATGATTGATGAGAATATCGGTGGGGTAGAGTTCATTGGGGTCAATACGGACAAGCAGGCTTTGATGTTATGTAAAGCACCGACACTGATCCAGATTGGTGAGAAGCTGACCAAAGGTCTCGGAGCCGGAGCACAGCCGGAAATCGGTGAAAAAGCGGCAGAAGAGAGTGTGGAGGATTTAACGAACGCGATCAAAGGTGCGGATATGGTATTCGTAACCTGTGGCATGGGCGGTGGAACAGGAACCGGAGCAGCTCCTGTTGTAGCGAAGATCGCAAAAGAAATGGACATTCTGACCGTTGGTGTTGTAACAAAGCCTTTTAAATTTGAGGCAAAAGCGCGTATGGTCAATGCACTTTCCGGAATTGAGAAGTTAAAAGAGGCAGTGGATACACTGATCGTCATTCCGAATGATAAATTATTAGAGATCGTAGATCGCAGAACTACAATGCCGGATGCATTGAAGAAGGCGGATGAAGTATTACAGCAGTCCGTACAGGGAATCACAGACCTGATCAATCTTCCAGCATTGATCAACTTAGATTTCGCGGATGTTCAGACCGTTATGCGAGATAAAGGTATGGCACATATCGGTATCGGTTCTGCTAAAGGCGATGAAAAAGCCATTGAGGCAGTGAAATTAGCAGTAGCGAGTCCATTATTAGAGACAACTATTACCGGAGCATCCCACGTCATCATCAATATTTCGGGAGATATTTCCCTGATGGATGCAAATGACGCAGCAAGCTATGTTCAGGATTTAGCAGGCGATAATGCAAATATCATCTTTGGTGCAAAATATGATGAGACAATGACAGATGAGGCAACGATTACAGTTATTGCAACAGGACTTGAGACAAAGCCGACAGGTAATAAGATTATGCCGGATTTAAAATATCAGACAACATCAACACCAACCGCAAGACCGACTGCACAGAGTTTTACGGCAAGACCACAGGTAACACCGACACCGGTGCAGAATTCCATGCCGATGCAGAACTCCGTGCCGGTACAGAATACAACAAGTACCTTAAGCGGAATCAAGAAGCCGGCAAAACCGGTCAGCAATGTACCGGAAAAAGATATCCAGATTCCGGCATTCTTAAAGAATACAAGAAAGTAAATGCACTTTCGCGGTAAAGGATCATACAGAGCAGTGGATGTGAAAGCGTCTGCTGCTTTTTGTTTCCGATAGAGATTAGGGGCAAAGGGCGGTTTCTTTAGATCGGCAACTTGCACAAAGCCGGATCTGTTTTGTTCCGTTGTACGAAAATAAGAAAATTTAAGTCTGTCTGAGTTAGGCTGTGATGGAGTGACGTGTACGTCTTAAACGCCCCGTCCATGGCAGCAAAACACTATACATGAACAGCCAGACTAAGATTTACTAATTTTCTCCCAAAGTCACAAAAGCAGTCCCGGTTTTGTGCGAAGCACACTTTTGCTCTCTGAATTGAAGTTCTGAAGATAAACGAAATTGCATGAGAAACAGAGTCGTGTGGTTAGAAAAGTCTGGAATAGAAAACACAGGATTTTTAAAACAGACAGGTAGCATAATAGATATGGAGCAGTGACATGGAAATACAGGAGTTATTAGAACAGGTAAAAGCAGGAACGCTTTCCATAGAGGAAGCAAAACAGTATTTGCGAAAAGAGCCATTTGAAGAATTAGGATATGCGAAGTTAGATACTCATCGGAAACTCAGGACCGGACATGCGGAAGTGATTTACTGTGAGGGAAAGTCGACGGAGCATTTTTTAGAGATTTTTACGCACCTTTATCGGGAAAATGGTGAGGTATTTGGAACAAGGGCATCGAAGGAACAGTATTTAGCAGCAAAGGAACGGTTTCCACAGACCGTTTATGATGAGACTTCCCGTATCATCCGAATTGAAAAGAATGACAAGCCGCATATGGGAAAAATCGTGGTATGCAGTGCGGGAACAGCAGATATTTTCGTAGCAGAGGAAGCGGCACTGACAGCAGAGTATTTTGGAAATTATGTGGAACGTATCTATGATATAGGAGTCTGTGGGATACACAGGATGCTGGCAAATCTGGATGCGATCCAAAGTGCAAACTGCATTGTTGCGGTGGCAGGAATGGAGGGCGCATTAGCAAGCGTTCTTGGCGGCTTGGTGGATAAACCGGTCATTGCAGTTCCGACATCGGTGGGCTATGGTGCAAGTTTTCACGGGGTTTCGGCACTCCTGACCATGATCAATTCCTGCGCGAACGGGGTGGCAGTGGTCAATATCGACAATGGTTATGGTGCCGGCTATATGGCATCACAGATCAACAGGTTAGTAGGAGAACAGCATGAGTAAAACATTGTATCTAGAGTGTACGTTTGGGATCAGCGGCGATATGTTTGTGGGATCACTGTTAGATTTAGGAGCAGACGAAAAAAAGTTAGAGCAGGCACTTGCTAGTCTTCCGGTCAAAGGATTTCACACCTGCATTTCCCGTGTGAAAAAATCAGGGCTGGATGCTTGTGATTTTGCAGTGCTTTTAGATGAACAACATGAAAATCATGACCATGATATGGAGTATCTGCATGGAGCATATACCAAGGAACACCGGAACGAGACAAAAGAACAGACGCAGGAAGCAGGACACGCATATAAACATGAGCATAGAAATTTAAAGCAGATATGCGAAATTATAGAAGCCGCAGACATGAGTGAACATGCAAAACAAATAGCAGAGCGGATATTTACCGTGTTAGCAGAGGCAGAAGCGAAGGTGCATGGCGAGAGCATGGAACAGGTGCATTTTCATGAAGTCGGGGCGGTGGATTCGATCGTAGACATCGTTGCAGCGGCAGTCTGCTTAGACAGCTTGCAGATTGAAGAAGTGATAGTGCCAATGCTCAGTGAAGGACAGGGAACGGTCTGCTGTCAGCATGGAATCCTTCCAATTCCGGTACCGGCGGTGACGCAGATCATCCGTACTTATGGAATTGCAATACACCGCCTGCAAGTGCAGGGAGAACTGGTCACACCGACAGGTGCAGCCATCGTGGCAGCCATCCGTACAGGGGAAGAACTGCCGGAGGCTTATCGGATCCTGCAGATAGGTATGGGAGCAGGAAAACGGGAGTATGAGACACCGGGGATATTGCGGGCGATGCTGATAGAGGGTAATTAGGTTTAAAAAATAGTAATATAGGGATTTGGCACAAATCAGATATTCCGCGTTTCCTTGTGCAGACCATTCCAATGAACCTCTGAAAACAGAAATCGTGTTCGCCAGAGGGCTTCACGATTTCTTGAGTTTCATTTCCATTGCACAAAAAGAAACTCTTCATATCGGATTTGTGCCAAATCCCGAAACAAAACGGTATTTTAAACAGAATTTGTTGTACTTGATAGTAATACCTGTAGGTATCTGGTGGTATCTGTAAGAAATCGCTTTGCATGGTGAGTTTGAATTATGATGGATGCACTTTATTGGCTGGGCGAGCGGCGTACAAGGCAGTCCGAGCAGTTTCGGGTTTGGGGAAGACGGTGATATTCAGGAAAATGAAACTGTTTGAGCGTAGCGAGTTTTTTATTTTCCTGAATGGTTTCACCGTCTGACACAAGCCCAGAAACTACCGGGCGGCCTTGTGTCCGCCTCGCTCAGCCGATAAAGCGCCCCACATAAATATCCCCACATCACCTGATACGGGGCGACAATACAGGCAGACAAATAAAAATTAGTTCCCAAAACAGGAATAATCTGCTATAATAGGTTCATATTAGATATTGGAGGTAGTGTAATGGCAGAAGACAGACAGAGTTTTAGCATAAAAGAAGATAAATCCGGTACAGTGCATGTTGCCGGCGAAGTTGTAGCGATCATCGCAGGTCTGGCAGCTACGGAAGTAGAAGGCGTCAGCTCTATGGCAGGAAATATTACCAATGAATTAGTCAGCAAGCTGGGTATGAAGAACCTTTCAAAAGGAGTCAAGGTTGAGGTGACGGATGACTCTGTCGAGGTAAATCTTTCTTTGAACATCGCCTATGGTTATTCCATTCCGGAAGTATCGAACCGGGTTCAGGAGAGAGTGAAGGCTGCGATTGAGAATATGACAGGATTACAGGTGTTAGAAGTAAATATCCGTATCGCAAGTGTGGATATGGAAAATAGCAAATAATGCTTTTTAAATAGCGGCAGGTGTTGTATAATAGGGGGTGTCCAAAAGGGCATCCCTTTTCACTGTATAGGAAAACTGGAAGAAGCGAGAGGAAGACAAGTGAGCAGAAGAGAATTAAGAGAGCAGATTTTTAAAATGCTGTTTCGTATCGAATTCCATGAAGGAATGGAAATGGAAGAACAGATGCAGCTTTTTTTAGAAGAAGAGGAAGAAATCAGTAAGGAAGACAGCGAATATATACGGAATAAGTATGAGAATATTGTGGAACATTTAGAAGAGATCGATGCTTCCGTCAATGAAAAAGCCAAAGGCTGGAAGACAAGCCGTATGGCAAAGGTGGAGTTATCGCTGATCCGCTTAGCCGTTTATGAGATTCAGTACGATGAGGATATTCCGGCAGGCGTAGCGATCAATGAGGCAGTAGAATTAGCAAAGAAGTACGGTGCAGACAGTTCACCGGCATTTATTAATGGAGTATTGGCAAAATTTGTATGAGAAGAAATGTGTATTCTGTAGGACAGGTCAATGCCTATATTAAAAATATGTTTGCACAGGATTTCATGCTGCGGCAGATTTCCGTGTCCGGAGAGATCAGTAATTGCAAGTATCACTCTTCGGGACATATTTATTTTACATTAAAGGATAGCAGTGGAATAATCCAGGCAGTGATGTTTGCAGGAAATCGAAGAGGTCTGACATTTCATATGAAAGAGGGGGACAACGTTGTTGTTACCGGTTCGATCGAAGTCTATGAAAGAGATGGTAAATACCAGCTTTATGCAAGGGAAATCACACTTGCAGGAGCAGGAGATCTCTATCTGAAATATGAAGCCTTAAAAAAAGAGTTAGAAGAGATGGGAATGTTTGCTAAGGAATACAAACAGGATATTCCAAAATATGCAAAGACCATCGGGATCGTAACCGCACCGACAGGAGCGGCAGTGCGGGATATTAACAATATTGCACAGCGAAGGAATCCCTATGTCCAGCTGATCCTTTATCCGGCACTGGTGCAGGGCGAAGGAGCGGCACAGAGTATTGTAAACGGTATCCATGCCATGGAGCAGTTACATCCGGATCTCCTGATCGTAGGACGTGGCGGAGGTTCGATCGAAGATCTGTGGGCATTTAATGAAGAAATCGTGGCAAGGGCAATTTTTGATTGTCCGATCCCTGTGATATCAGCAGTAGGGCATGAGACCGATACCACGATCGCAGATTATGTGGCGGATTTGCGTGCACCGACACCATCGGCAGCAGCAGAACTTGCAGTATTTGATATTCAGGATTTTTACGGAAACATAGGACAGTACCGGATGCAGATGAACCGTCTGATGAAGGCAAAACTGGATATCCGTAAACAAAAACAGGAGTATTTAAAAAGGCAGCTTTTGCTTTTGAGTCCGCAGAGCAGAATCCATACCAAAAGGCAGTATGCCGCGGATTTAGAAGAACGTCTGAGACAGCAGATGAAGCAGCAGATCATAGAAGCAAGGCATCAGATGGAGATTTTTGCAGGAACCTTAGACGGACTTTCCCCGGCAAAGAAGCTGATGCAGGGCTATTCGGTAGCAGTCAATGATGCAGGCAGAAATATCCGCAGTACGAAGGATGTACAGCCCGGAGAAGACATAGTGATCCGGGTAACGGATGGAGCGGTACTTGCAAAAGTGACAGGCATAAAGGAGCAGATACGATGGGAGAAGAACTGACATTAGAGGAGTGTTTTTCCGGACTCGAAGAAATTATTGAAAAGATGCAGGATACAGAAGTGTCGTTAGAAGATTCGTTTGCCCTGTATGAGCAGGGAATGAAAATGTTAAAAAACTGCAATCAGAAAATTGATGCAGTAGAAAAAAAGATGTTGAAAATGAATGAACAGGGAGAATTGGAGGAGTTTTAAGAGGGACTATGGATAGAAAAAAAGAAGTTGAGCAGATTGTGACATCCTTTCTTCCAAAAGAGGAAGGTTATCAGAAAACCGTATTAGAAGCAATGAATTACAGTGTATCCGCAGGAGGAAAACGACTTCGTCCGATGCTGATGCTTGAGACATACCGTATGTTTGGCGGCACATCAAAGGTCATTGAACCGTTTATGGCAGCCATAGAGATGATCCACACATATTCACTGATTCACGATGATCTGCCGGCAATGGATAACGATGAATACCGTCGTGGAAGAAAGACGACGCATGTGGTATATGGTGAGGCAATGGCGATCTTAGCAGGCGATGCATTGTTAAACTACGCATTTGAAACAGCAGCCTCGGCATTTGTTTTAGACGAGGGAAATCCGGCGATCGGAAAAGCATTTATGATCCTTGCATCCAAAGCAGGGGTCTATGGAATGATCGGCGGTCAGGTGCTAGATGTGGAATCCGAAGGAAAAGAGATTGATGCAGATACCCTTAAGTTTATCCATATCCATAAGACTTCGGCACTCTTAGAATCCGCAATGCTGATCGGAGCGGTGTTAGCAGGTGCAAGTGAGCAGCAGCAGCGTACCGTGGAATTAGCAGCGCGTGAGTTAGGACTGGCATTCCAGATACGGGATGATATTTTAGATATTACGGGAAATACCGATGAGTTGGGAAAACCGGTAGGATCCGATGAAAAGAATCATAAGAATACTTATGTGGCATTAGAGGGCCTTGAAAAGGCAAAAGAAGATGTGAAGCGTTATTCAGAATCTGCCATTGACCGTTTAAAGAGCCTTCCGGTACGAAATGAATTCTTATATGAATTAATCGAAGAGCTGATTGATCGGAGAAGTTAGAGGTGCTTATGCATGGTACTAGAGAAGATAGAGCAGGCAAATGATATAAAAAAACTGAATCCACAGGAATTAGAAATATTAGCCGGAGAGATCCGGGAATTTTTGATTGAAAAAATATCAAAAACCGGAGGACATCTGGCATCTAATTTAGGTGTGGTGGAACTGACAATGGCATTGCATTTAGCGTTTCAACTGCCGGAGGATAAGATCATCTGGGATGTGGGCCATCAGTCTTATACGCATAAGATCCTGACCGGAAGACGGGAAGGCTTTGAGGGCTTGCGTAAATATGGTGGCATGAGCGGATTTCCCAAAAGACGTGAGAGTGATTGCGATGCGTTTGGAACAGGTCATAGTTCTACCTCTATTTCCGCAGGACTCGGCTATGCACATGCAAGGGATATCCGGAAGAAAAACTATAAGGTGGTCTCTGTCATAGGAGATGGAGCGTTGACCGGTGGCATGGCGTTTGAAGCACTGAACAATGCGACCAGATTAGAGAAGAATTTTATCATTGTATTGAATGATAATAATATGTCCATTTCCGAAAATGTCGGTGGGCTGTCGAACCATCTGAACAGACTTCGGACAGCGGAGAGTTACCATGATTTAAAAGAAGGAGTGATGAATTCCTTAGCAAAGATCCCGGTCTATGGCGACTGGATGGTCGAGCAGGTACGCAGGGCAAAGAGTGGTATCAAGCAGTTAGTGATTCCCGGAATGATCTATGAAAATATGGGAATTACCTATTTAGGTCCTGTGGATGGGCATAATATCGAAGAAATGGTAAGAGTCTTTAAGGACGCATCAAAGGTAGACGGACCGGTCATGGTACACTGTCTGACACAAAAGGGCAGAGGGTATCTGCCGGCAGAGCGTCATCCTGCCAGATTCCACGGTGCAGAGCCTTTTGATATTGAGACGGGACTGCCAAGCAACAAAAAAGAAAAGGCCGCCTATACCGATATCTTTTCTACCGTCATGCGAAAGTTAGGGGACCGCAATGAAAATGTAGTTGCCATTACAGCAGCCATGGAGACAGGTACGGGACTGAAAAGATTCCACAATATGTTCCCGGAGCGTTTTTTTGATGTGGGAATTGCAGAGGAACATGCCATCACGTTTGCGGCAGGGTTAGCAGCAGGAGGCATGATCCCGGTAGTAGCCGTGTATTCTTCATTTTTACAAAGAGCATATGACCAGATTCTGCACGATGTCTGTATCCAGAATCTGCATGTTATCATAGCGATCGACCGGGCGGGGTTAGTCGGAAGTGATGGAGAGACACATCAGGGAATTTTTGACATCTCGTTTTTGTGTACGATCCCGAATATGACCTTAATGGCACCGAAGAATAAATGGGAATTTTCCGATATGGTAAAATTTGCCGTGGATTTTGACGGTCCGATCGCCATCCGTTATCCAAGAGGTGAAGCCTATGACGGACTTGCAAAGATGCGGGCACCGATCGTCTTAGGCAAGAGTGAGACACTGTATGACGAAGAAGAAATCTGTTTGATCGCCTTTGGCAGTATGGTAAAGACTGCGGTTAAGGTAAGAGAGATGTTAAAGGAACGTGGGTATCACTGTTCACTCATCAATGCAAGGTTTGCAAAGCCGTTAGACTATGAAATGCTTACAAGAACGGCAAAAGAGCACCGCCTTTTAGTAACGTTAGAAGAGAATGTAAAAAGCGGCGGTTTCGGAGAACAGGTCATGGACTATTTAGAGGAATGCAGTCTGGATGTCCGTCTTTTAAATATTGCAATTTCGGATGAGTATGTGGAACACGGCAATGTAAATATCCTCTATCAGGAGGTTGGTATTGATGCGGAATCCGTAGTGAAAAGAATTATAGCAGAATATGTGGGGCTGAAATGAAAGAACGATTAGATATATTACTGGTCAAAAGAGGGCTTGCTCCTTCGAGAGAAAAAGCAAAGGCAATGATCATGGAGGGAAATGTCTTTGTGGAAAACCAGAGAGAAGATAAAGCAGGCACTTCCATACCGGAAAATGCAAAGATTGAGATCAAAGGAAATACTTTAAAATATGTCAGCAGAGGCGGCTTGAAATTAGAAAAGGCAATGAACCATTTTGACATTGAGTTACAGAACAAAGTCTGTATGGACATCGGGGCTTCCACCGGCGGTTTTACGGATTGTATGCTGCAAAACGGTGCAAGCAAAGTCTATGCGGTCGATGTCGGATATGGACAGTTTGCATGGAAACTGCGAACCGATGAACGGGTGGTCTGTATGGAAAAGACAAATATCCGTTATGTGACACCGGAGGATATTGGGGAACCACTGGATTTTGCTTCGGTGGATGTGTCGTTTATCTCATTATCGAAGGTACTTCCTGCTGCAAGAGAGCTTCTGAAAGATGGGGGCGAGATGGTCTGTCTGATTAAGCCGCAGTTTGAAGCAGGAAGAGAAAAAGTAGGAAAAAAGGGTGTTGTGCGTGATCCTAAGGTACATTTAGAGGTCATTCAGACCGTCTTACAAACAGCGATGGATTTAGGATTTTCCATTCTGAATCTGGAATATTCACCGATTAAGGGACCGGAGGGAAATATTGAATATCTGGTTCACCTGAAAAAAAGTCAGGAAGGGGAAAATTGTGCAGAAGTAAATGCCGAAGCGGTGGTAGAAGCTGCACATGGAGAATTGGATCGGACATGAAACATTTTTTAACAATTACGAATATTCAAAAAGATGAAAAAAAGAGTTTTACGAAGGAAGTCAAAGACTATATCGAACAAAAAGGTGGAACCTGTCTCTGTTATTACAGCAGCGGTAACAAAGAAAGAGTGGAGCAGATTGACCCGGAGCAGATACCGGAGGGCGTAGAGTGTATCCTTGTCTTGGGCGGTGATGGAACGCTGATTCGTGCAGCGAGGGATTTGTATCACTGGAATATTCCGATGCTAGGAGTCAATCTTGGAACTCTTGGATATCTCTGTGAGGTAGAGAGAAGCAATATTCATGCAGCCATTGATGAGATTATGCAGGAGCATTACATGATTGAGCGGCGCATGATGTTAGAAGGTTACTGCGTGCTAGATGGAAAAGAGCAGAAAAGCCGTGCCGCATTCAATGATATTATTATTCACAGAGGCACGAACCCATCCGTTAAGACGCTGATTATCCGGGTCAATGGAGAATATCTCAATACATATGTAGGAGATGGGATCATCGTAGCAACGCCTTCCGGCTCTACGGCTTACAATATGTCCGCAGGAGGACCGATTGTTGACCCAAAAGCAAAACTGTTATTAGTCACACCCATCAATTCCCACAGCCTGAATGCAAAGAGTATTGTGTTGAGCGCCGATGATGAGATTGAGATTGAGATCAGTGCCAGAAATCATGAGACCGATGACAGTGCCGAGGTCAGCTTTGACGGAGATTATCCGAGTAATTTAGGCTTTGGCGATAAGATCGTGATCAAAAAAGCGGAGCAGGCTACGAATATTTTGAAATTGAGCAAATTGAGCTTTTTAGAGATACTCAGTAAAAAAATGCAGACGTGTATATAGAATCTTGGAGGAAAAGAAGTGAAATCAGAAAGACATGCAAAAATTCTAGAGATTATCAGAAAAAATGAGGTGGAGACACAGGAAGAACTGTCAGACAGACTTGAGCGGGAGGGCTTTCAGGTAACACAAGCAACCGTATCGAGAGATATCCGCGAATTGAAACTGACAAAAGTTGCAATGAGCAACGGAAAACAGAAATATGCAGCACTGACAGAGCCGGCTGAGGATCTGTCCCAGAAATATATCCGTGTGTTAAAGGATGGATTTGCATCCATGGACATGGCACAGAATATTTTAGTGGTCCGTACGGTGTCCGGAATGGCAATGGCAGTCGCAGCAGCATTAGATGCATTAAATTTTCACGAGATTGTAGGTACGATTGCCGGAGATGACACGATCATGTGTGCAGTCCGTTCCGTGGAGGAAAATATCCAGTTGATGGATCGTTTGAGAAAAATGGTAGGAAAATAGACAGCTACAGGATCGTGAGGGAGTAGAAGGAGATAGGATGTTACGAAATCTGCATGTAAAAAATCTCGCCCTGATCGACGAGATGGAAGTAGAATTTGAGGAAGGGTTAAACATTTTAACCGGAGAAACAGGCGCCGGAAAATCATTGATCATCGGTTCAATTAATATGGCACTTGGTCAGAAGGTGCCAAAGGAGATGATCAAAGAAGGTGCGGATTATGCTTTAGTGGAACTGATCTTTGAGGTAAAGAGCGAAGATACCATCCGCAGATTGCAGGAAATGGATATTTTTCCGGAGGACGGTATGGTCATTATGAGCCGTAAGATCACCGGGGGAAGAAGTGTTGCAAAGATCAACTCCGAGAGTATATCCGCAGCAAAAGTCAAAGAGGCGGCACAACTTTTAATTGACATTCATGGACAGCATGAGCATCAGTCTCTGACCGGAAAAAAGATGCAGTTAGCACTGCTTGACGATTATGCAAAAGAAGAAACGCAGGAAGTAAAGGCAGAGGTAAAGAAGCGTTATGAGGAATATTCTTCTATTTTAAAAGAATTAGAAGAAAAAGATATTGATAAAGAGCAGCAGCAACGGGAACTCTCATTTTTAGAGTTTGAAATTCAGGAATTAGAGGATGCCTGCCTGCGGGAAGGAGAGGACGAGGAGTTAGAGAAGACTTACCGCAAAATGCTGAACGGCAAAAAGATTGCGGAAGCATGTGGAGCGGCTTACCGCCTGACCTCAGAGAACGGTGAAAGTGCATCGGATCAGATCGGAAGAGCGCTCCGAGAGATTTCAGCAGTGACTTCCTGTGACGCTGAGTTGCAGCCGTTAGAAGAGCAGTTAGAGCAGTTAGACGGGCTGTTGAATGATTTTAACCGGGATATGTCCTCTTATCTGTCAGGATTAGAGTTTGAGGAAGAGGATTTTTACGAAACAGAGAAGCGTTTAGATGAACTGAATCATTTGAAATCCAAGTATGGTGATACGATTGAAAAAGTATTAGAAGTGAAGGAGGAAAAAATCCAACGCAGGGACGAACTTTTAGATTATGATGCATACTTAAATCAGTTAAAAGAACAAAAGAAGGCATCCGAAGAGGCGTTAGAAAAGGCAAGTAAAAAGCTTTCTAAGATCCGCAAAAAATATGCGAAAGAACTGTGCAGGCAGGTCACAGAACACCTTTTGGATCTGAATTTTGAGACTGTGGATCTGTCGATGGAATTTGAACAGACCACACATTTTACATCGAATGGATACGATGAAGTGGAGTTCCTGATATCCACAAATCCGGGAGAAACGCCAAAGCCACTCGGTAAGATCGCTTCGGGCGGTGAACTTTCAAGGATCATGCTGGCATTAAAGACAGTGCTTGCAAACAATGACGAGATCGAGACTTTGATTTTTGACGAAATAGATACCGGGATCAGTGGAAGAACGGCGCAGAAGGTTTCGGAAAAGATGGATCTGATCGGAAGAAATCATCAGGTCATCTGTATTACACACCTGCCTCAGATAGCAGCTATGGCAGATACGCATTTTCTGATCGAGAAAACCGTGGAATCCGGCAGGACAACCTCAAAGATCCACAGGCTGCCGCAGGAAGAGAGCGTTGCGGAGTTAGCAAGGATGCTTGGCGGTGTCAGTATTACGGAAACCGTTTTAGAAAATGCAAAAGAAATGAAAGAATTAGCAGCAAAAACAAAAAAATCCTAGTTTGAAACAGAAAAAATCATCACATAATAGAATTTAAGGATGTGATGATAATGAAAAAAAAGTTTGGTACGGGAATTCTGGTTTTTGTCCTGTGTTTTGGATATCTGTTTTTACAAAATAAAATTCCCGATGAAGTGAGTGTGCGTCCGGGTGAGACGCTGCAGCTTCATACGGGAATTCCTTTGTCTATGGAGCAAAAAGAAGAGGAACCGGTCACTCTGGCATCCATGGTGTTTGGACGGAGTGGGTTAGGGAACAGTCAAAAAACCGGCAGCTATACGCTAAGCTGCCGGCTCTTTGGTGTGATCCCGATCAAGGATATCTACGTACAGGAGCGTGGAGAAAAATATCTGATCCCCGGAGGAATGCCTGTAGGCATCTATGTAAAGACTAAAGGAATACTGGTCATAGGGACAAGTCCGGTCAACGGAATGTCAGGAGAGACGGTAGAACCGGCAAAGTATTTATTAAAAAGCGGAGATTATATCTGTAGTGTGAACGGTGAAAAGGTATCTACAAAAGAAGAGTTATTAGACCGGGTTCATGAATATGGTGATCAGCCCATGGCATTTGGGATAGAGCGCAATGGAGAACGGATCGAAGTAGCCATGGAGGCCGTGATGACACAGGAAAAAGCCTATAAGATCGGCGTATGGGTGCGTGATGATCTAGCAGGAGTCGGTACTTTAACCTATACCGATACGGCAGGGAATTACGGCGCACTTGGTCATGGCGTCAGCGATGCAGACACCAGTACGCTTATCGATATGGAAAAAGGCCTGTTATATCAGACAGATATCATCGGGATCATCAAAGGAAAACGCGGGACTCCCGGAGAACTGACCGGCATCATCAATTACAGCAGTCGTTATTGTTTAGGAGATGTCAAAAAGAATACAAAAGCCGGAGTTTATGGAAAGTTAGACGTTATCCCGGAAGAACTGACCTCTGAACAGCAGATCCCTGTGGGATTTAAGCAGGAAGTACAGCTTGGAAAGGCGGAGATCATCTGTACTTTAGAAGGGGAGCGGAAAAGCTACGATATTGAGATTACCCAGACAAATTTTAATGCGAGAGAAACGAACAAAGGAATCCGGTTTGTGGTAAAGGATCAGGAACTGTGCGCCCTGACCGGAGGAATCGTACAGGGGATGAGCGGCAGCCCGATCGTGCAGAACGGAAAGATCATCGGAGCGGTGACCCATGTGTTTGTGCAGGATGCATCGAAAGGATATGGGATCTTTATTGAAGAGATGTTGGAGCAGGGATAAGAAAATAGTTTTTGAAATAAAACGTATTGTTTACTATAGTATATTTCAAAAACCCGATGACTTTTTGAAATAAAAGAGATATAATAAGTGTAGTTATTTCAAAAAGAGGTGAAAATGTATGAAGCGTGCAGGAATATATGTTGACAATTTAAATGGAGAGGCTATGTACCAATCTTTTAAACCAAATCCATTACCACCGATACCTGAAATTGAAATGGACGGGGAGATTGTAAAACTTTTAGTTGATGCAAATAAGCAACTGGTAAAACTTGATACTGCATCACAATTGATTTCTAATGCGGATCTGTTTATATCAATGTATGTTAGAAAAGAAGCGTTGATCTCTTCGCAAATAGAGGGAACGCAGTGTACTCTTGACGATGTATTAGATCCGGAAGTGGAAGCAAATGCAAATCTTGATGTATCTGATGTTATTAATTATGTGAAAGCAACACAGTATGCCTTAAAACGTTTAGAAAGATTACCTTTATGCTGCAGATTAATAAGAGAAATACATGAAGTATTAATGGAAAATGTTCGTGGACAGGATAAAACTCCGGGAGAATTTAGACATTCTCAAAACTGGATCGGACCTGCAAACTGTTCATTAAAAGATGCCAGGTATATTCCTCCTAATGTAGAAGATATGCAAACAGCAATGTCTGATTTGGAAAAATATATCAATGAGAATGTGGATTATGATCCATTGATCAGAGCGGCATTGATTCACTATCAGTTTGAAACAATACATCCGTTTTTAAATGGCAACGGAAGAATTGGAAGACTTTTGATACTCCTCTATTTGATGGAGCAGAAATTGATTGAAAAACCAGTCATTTATATATCCTATTTTTTGAAAAAGAACCAGATAGAATATTATGACCGCATTAGTGAAGTCAGGAGAACCGGAAACTTTGAACAATGGATAAGATTTTTTTTAGAGGCAGTGAGTAAAGCAGCATCGGACTCTTTAGAAGCAATTCGTCAGCTTTCTGTGTTGCATGATACGAATGTAGAAAAACTTCCAAAGACAACTCGGAGCAAAGATAATTTACGAGCAGTTTTTGACTATATTGAACAGTATCCGATTATTGATATCAAGAGAACCGCAAAGGAATTAGAGGTTAGCTATAATACGGTAGCTGCTGCTGTGCGGAAACTTGTAGAACTTGGGATTTTGCAGGAAACAACCAATGCTGCAAGAAATAGAGTATTTGCCTATGAGGAGTATTTAGCGATACTGAGAAAGGATACTTAAGAGCTGATTGACGATAGAATGATGATCAGAAATGTTCTATACAGATGGTATAAAGAAATAAAACATATGGTATAAGACAAAGCGAGTAAAAATGACAGATAATAAGTATCGTAATGAGAAACGTATTCAAATATCCCATAATTCGACGAAAATTTACTAAAAATTCTTGCGGTGATTCCCTGATAGGTGTATAATTATTCCAATGGTACACGTCAAGGGAATCAGGGAAGAGAGGAAAATACATATGAAGATCAAAAGTATTCGGACAACATGTATGATTTCATGCACGGCAATTATTTTAGCTTGCTCCATCGGAGTTAGTCTTGTTACCTATATGGGAATGAAGGAAACGATCACCAAAACCAATTCAGACTATAAAGATGCGGTAATATCGGGATATAAAGAACAGATTAAAGATGAAGTCGGAGCAATGCTGACGGTCGTCAATATGGTTTATGAAAAGAGCCAGTCAGGAGAAATGTCAGAAAAAGATGCGAAAAAAGAGGCAATGGAAATCCTTCGCAATGCGCGTTATGGAGAAGACGGCGAAGGATACTTTTGGATTGACGGTACGGATTATACCTTGCTGATGCACCCGATCCTCTCTGAACAGGAAGGAACGAACCGTTACGATCTGACAGACCAGAATGGTGTAAAGATCATTCAGAACATTATGAAATCGGCAGAAGCCGGCGGCGGATACAATGAGTTCTACTTTACAAAAGCAGATGGTAAAACGGTTGCACCAAAGATTGCTTATTCAGAAGAATTTGAGCCTTGGGGCTGGGTCATTACCACAGGAAATTATGTAGATAATTTAGAGAAAAATATTGAGAAGAACCGTGTCACACTGCAGAACAGACAAAAGAGCATGATGATGCAGAATATCTTTATCAGTGTAGTCCTTATGGTAATATCCCTGATCGCCTGCTTTAAATTCGGAAACGGTATTAAGAAGCAGCTTTTAGAAATGCAGGGAATGGTTGGAAGGATTTCTGAAGGAAATCTGACACAAAATGTTGAGATCCGGAGTGCGAATGAGATCGGAGTGCTGGCAGATTCGCTGAATGTGGCACAGGGAGGCATCAGTGGTCTGGTATCACATGTCGGTGAGACATCAGAACATCTGAATTTAGCAGAACAGCAGTTTGTCGATAATTTCGGTATTATGAATGAAGCAATTGAAAATCTGACAAATGCGATGGGCGATGTAGCACAGAACATTTCGCAGCAGGCAGAGTCTACAACGGATGTAGCCGGAAGCGTAGAAAAGATCGCACAGAATATCCAGAGCACCACAGCGGATATCGAGGATTTATCTGAAAATGCATCTTTTATGAAGAAATGCTCACAGGATTCCTATACCAGCATGGAGAATCTGTTAGAAGTAAATCAGCAGACCATCCGTAACATCGAAGTGATGTATCAGCAGACAGAGTATACGAATGAATCCGTCAATAAGATCAGTGAAGCAGCAACGTTGATCAGTCAGATTGCATCACAGACCAATCTTCTTTCTCTGAATGCGTCGATCGAGGCAGCGAGAGCCGGAGAGGCAGGAAGAGGATTTGCAGTAGTAGCAGAAGAGATTGGACAATTAGCTTCAGAGTCGGCAGAAACAGTTCAGGAAATCAATGGTATCATTGAGGAACTGACTGATAATGCAAATAAATGTATGGACATCATGAAAGACATGAATACAACATCCAAGACACAGATCGATACCTTAACGGTAACACAGGATACGTTCCAGGAGTTGAAGAATGCATTAGATGTATGTATTGAGACTGTACAGGATATTGCAGCGAAGATGCAGGAAATCGATCAACAGAAAGATTATGTGGTTGGTCACATCGAGACATTGAATGCACTTTCTGCAAATAATGCATCCTTTACCGAGGAGACATCAGCAACATCGGAAGAAATTGACAATGCAGTCAAAGATTCCATGGAAGTTTTGGATACAGTTATGAACCATACACATGAGTTATTAGAAAGTGTAGAACGTTTTTCCGTATAACCTATGGAAAAATGACAGAAAAGGGGGGAGAATTGCTTGTTTCTATTGGACTTGAAAAATTAGTTGCTATTTTTCGACAAGAGATGTGTCGAATTGCCTGTATAATACAGTTGATTCAGGAGTATCCGACACGGATATGCAAAAAAGCCGCTAAAATACAGTGGTTGTCGAATTAGAACGTTAGAAAACTATTGAATTTAGGGGAACCTAACGATATAATAGCAGCATGTTTGAAAAATTTACCAGGAGGGACAGCATGGAGAAGCTGAACATTGCGATTGCAGATGATAACGAAAGAATGGTGCGTCTTTTAGGCGATATTGTACGGAGTGATGAAGAATTACAGGTGATTGGAACAGCGAAAGACGGGGTAGAAGCGTACGAATTGATAAAAACTGCCGAACCTGACGTTGTACTGTTAGATATTGTTATGCCAAAGATGGACGGCTTAGGAGTTATGGAAAAAGTCAACAAAGATTCTACGATCAAAAAGCACCCGGCATTTATTATGATCAGTGCGATTGGTCAGGAAAAGATTACAGAGGATGCATTCCGGCTCGGAGCAGATTACTATATTATGAAACCGTTCGACAATGATATGGTCATTAGTCGGATCAAGGATGTCAAAAACCGTAACGTAGCACGTCCAAGCGAGGTGCGTAAGGTACAGCCTTATGAGAAACGGGAAGAATTAAAAGAACGTAACTTAGAGGCTGATGTGACGGCAATTATCCACGAGATTGGAGTTCCGGCACATATTAAAGGATATCAGTACTTACGGGAAGCAATTATCATGTCTGTGAATGACATTGATATGTTAAATTCCATTACGAAGATTCTCTATCCTACGATAGCGAAAAAGTTTCAGACTACGCCAAGTCGTGTAGAGAGAGCCATCCGTCATGCGATCGAGGTTGCATGGAGCAGAGGAAAAATGGATACGATCGATGCACTGTTTGGGTACACCATTAACAACGGAAAAGGAAAACCGACAAATTCAGAGTTTATCGCTCTGATCGCGGACAAAATCAGATTGGAATATCGGAGCAATTCCTGAGATTAACTTTAAAAATTCCTCCTGGTACGGTATAATAAAATTAATTATATTGTACTTGGAGGTTTTTTATGAAAAAAGTCTTGTTTGTAACATCGGAAGCAGTTCCGTTTATTAAGACCGGAGGGCTTGCGGATGTAACCGGTTCTTTACCGAAATATTTTGATAAAAAGAAGTATGATGTACGTATTATGATCCCGAAATATCTGTGCATAGAGGAAAAACTGACAGCAGATTTGGAAAATCTGGGAAATTTTTCGATATCTCTCGGATGGCGTGAGCAGTATGTCGGAGTATTTCACAAGGTTGTCGAAGGGGTTACTTACTATTTTATAGATAATGAATACTATTTTGGCGGAGATCAGCCATATAACCGGATCTATGAAGATGTGGAGAAGTTTGCATTCTTTTCTAAAGCAGCCATTGCCGCAATGAAATTTATTGATTTTCAGGCAGATATCATACACTGTCATGACTGGCAGACCGGAATGGTGCCTGTATTTTTAAAATATTTTTATGGAGAGGATCCGTTTTATCAGAAGATGAAGACCGTCTTTACAATCCACAATCTGAAATTTCAGGGAAGATGGAAGCTCAACGAAGTCAAAGATATTACGGGACTGCCGGCTAAATTCTTTATGCCGGATCAGTTAGAATCTTACGGCGAAGCAAATTATTTAAAGGGCGGGATTGTCTATTCCGACATGGTAACAACGGTAAGCAGATCCTATGCGCAGGAAATTACGACACCGGAAGGTGGAGAGGGCTTAGACGGTCTGCTTCGTGCAAAATCAGACCATTTGTATGGAATTGTCAATGGGATTGATTATGATGAGTATGATCCGGTCACGGATCAGCGTATCGGGACACATTTTGATAAGATGAATGTGGTAAAAATGAAACCGGCAAATAAGGCAGGCCTTCAGGAAGAGCTGGGACTTCCAAAAGAGGAAGATGCATTTTTGATCGGAATTGTATCGAGGATGACAGTGCAAAAGGGTATGGATCTGATTGCCTATGTGATGGATGAACTGTTAGGGGATAAGAAAATCCAGTTTGCAGTGCTTGGAACAGGAGAAGAACGTTTTGAGAATATGTTCCGCCACTTTGCCTGGAAGTATGAACGGCAGATGGGAGTCTGTCTTCAGTATTCCGAAGATTTAGCACACCGGATCTACGCTGGAGCGGATGCCTTTTTAATGCCATCCATGTTTGAACCGTGCGGACTCAGCCAGTTGATGAGTATGCGTTATGGAACCGTTCCAATGGTGCGTGAGACAGGAGGGCTTCGGGATACTGTCTGCCCATATAACGAATACGAGCAGACAGGAAATGGTTTCTCTTTTGCCAATTACAATGCACATGAGATGTTACATATGATCCGTTATGCAAAAGATACTTATGTCAATCATAGAAACGAGTGGAATGGGATTGTAAAACGTGCGATGGACTGTGACTATTCCTGGAATGCATCCGCTAAAGATTATGAATCACTTTATGAGGAACTTTTCAAGATGTGATAATTAGCAAATGGAGTCTGTCTTTCGGGAATAATAATAGGCATGATCGGAGAGAACTTCTTCCGGTGACAGCTCTGAGAGGTTGACCTCCTGAATGATTGAGGAATATTCTTCAGAAGATTCTCCCTGTTCAGCCGGAAGCAGAAGTACTTCATGCAGACTGCTTGGGATAATAATTAAGTCGTGATTTATTTTCTTCGCTATTGAGGATAAAAGATTTGGATAGAGTATTACGGCTGCACCAAAGAGTTTTTCGGAATTGGTCAGAACATAGAGTGGGTGGAGCTGGTTTTTGCTAAATTCAGACAAGTCGGAAACATTCTGCAAGACGGAAAAAATATCATCGAAATAGTAAGGGAGCAGCTTTGGGGTGTTGATTTTTGCAGACTCAAACAGGGTATCGGTCGAGACATTCCAGTAAGGCAAATGCCGGTTATAAATGAGGATTGTTGCCTGCTCTCCGGGGGTTAGATGAATCAGATAATAGAAGACGACAGCGAGGTCGAGAAAACGAATATGGGGAACTTCTTTTAGAAGTTCTCTGTTTTTTTCGTAGTGAATCAGCTTCATACAGATGCGGTCTTTGGCATTTTCGTAGTCTGTAAAGAAGCGGATGTCAATGTTCTCGTCGGGATGATGCATGGCATAGGTGTTTTTGATTTCTTCTAAAATGTGAAACATCGGCATGCCGTCCTGAAATTTGGAAAAGTATGGGTTCAGATAAATCGTAGGAGAAATATTCTGTCCTTTTTTCTGAATGGTCAGTCCATCTAAAATAATTTGATTGTTTTTTGGTATTTTTTGGATAGACAGTGTATAGTCGCTGCCATAGTAATTGCTTAATGCAGAAACAATCGTTTCTTTAAAGGTGTCAAATGTCATAAAAACCTCCTGAATAAAAAATGTAACAGGCGGGATATGAAATAAAATGGGAATATGCACGAAAGTGCAAAGATAAAAAATCCACATGAGATTCATGTGGATTTTAATGTAACACGGAAATTCAAAAAATGCAAGTAGAAATTATTTGGATTTTAATTCTTTCCAGAGTTTGTTGTAAAGTGCAATGGAATCTTCATCCAGGTAGCGGAAGATCTCACAGTTGTTTAAGGTTTCGTCATCAGGGAAAATGGTCTTATTTTCCTGGGTTTCTTTGTCTAATTTGTCATAGACCGCTTTATTTGGTGTTGCATAGTATACATATTCAAAGTTCTTCATAGCGATGTCCTCGCGGCAGAGGAAGTCTAAGAATTTTTCTGCATTTTCCTGATGTTTACAGGTCTTTGCAATCAGCCAGGAATCAATCCACATATTCGAGCCTTCCTCCGGGACACTGTAGTCTAAATCTTTGCTCAAAGACTCTGCATAGGCAGCTTCGCCGGAGTATACCAGTGCCATGGATGCATTGCCTGCGACCACTTCGTCAGCACTTTCATCTACCAGATAGGAGTAGACCAGCGGTTTCTGCTCAATTAACTGGTCAAGTGCTGTTTCTAACTCTTTTTTATCGGTAGAGTTTGAGGAATAACCGAGACGTTTGAGTGCCGGTACAAAGGTGTCACGCACACTGTCTTCCATGATAATCTGGTCTTTATATTTTTTATTCCAGAGGATATCCCAGCTTTTGACGTCATTGGCATCTACTTTATTTTTGTTATAGAGGATTCCGACCGTTCCAAAGAAGTATGGCATGGAATATTTGTTTTCCGGGTCGAAAGCCTTAGAAAATTCAAAATAAGAATCATCTAAATTTTTAGAAAGAGGAATCTTATCAAAGTTAATCTCTTTTGCTTCTCCCTCGTTGATCAGGCGTTCTACCATGTAATCAGAGGTGCAGATCACATCGTAGTCGATCGCACCGGATTTGTATTTCGTATACATTTCCTCCGGATTTACATATTCTTCATAGTTGACATGGATGCCGGTTTCTTCTTCAAAGGCATCTAACACACTCGACTCTATATATTTTCCATAGTTTAATACCGTCAGTGTGTTTCCGTCATCTTTAGAGCTGCAGGCAGTGAATGCGAACATCGCTCCAAGGCATGCAGCCATCAGCAGTAATTTTTTCTTCATAATGTCCTCCTTATGTTGTCAGTGCGGTGCTTTTTTTGGATGAACGGTAATTCATCAAAAGCAGTAACAGTAGTGCGATCAGGAATAAAATAGTGGAGAGAGCGTACATCTCCGGTTTGATCCCTTTTTTGAGTTCGGTGTATATCATGGTTGAGAGTGTATTGACTCCCGGTCCTTTTGTAAAATAGGTAATGGAAAAATCATCTAACGACATGGTCACGGACATCAAAAATCCGCTGAATACGCCGCCTTTGATATCAGGCCAGATGATCTTCCAAAACGCATAAGGTCTGGAAGCACCTAAATCCAATGCCGCCTCATAGGTGTTAGGACTTAGGGAATTCAGTTTTGGCAGTACGTTTAGAATGACATAGGGGATATTAAAAGTAATATGTGCGATCAAAACGGTGTTCATGCCAAGTCTTGTAAATTTTATCAGTAACAGCATTAACGAGATACCGGTTACAATGTCCGCATTTAAAAGCGGGATATTGGTAGCTCCAAGCATCAGTGCTTTCTGTCTTCTTTTCATACTGTGGATACCAATAGCTGCCAGTGTTCCAAGCAGGGTTGCTACAATAGAAGCAACCAGTGTGATGGTAATGGTTGTATAAAAAGCGTTCATAATGGTCCGGCTTTTAAATACCTCCTGATACCAGCGCAGTGTAAATCCGCCCCACTGGACACGCGATTTTGAGTCATTGAACGAAAGTACGATCAGGACCGCGATCGGAAGGTACAAAAAGAGGAAAATAATGATCAAATACAGGCGTTCGATTCCTTTTTTTACCATACGGCATTTCCTCCTTCATTTTCTTTATCCTGTCGGTTCATAAATGCCATGGAGGCAATGACAAAGATCATCAGTACAATGGAGAGCCCTGAACCAAGATGCCAGTCCATGCCCTGCATAAAGGACTGTTCAATGACATTTCCGATCAACAGTACTTTGCCGCCGCCTAAAAGATCCGAAATAACAAACGAGGTCAGTGCAGGTACAAACACCATAATAATCCCGCTGAAAACTCCGGAAAGGGAGAGCGGCAGAATGATCTTAAAAAAGACCAAGAGGTTTCCGGCACCTAAATCTCTGGCTGCCTCAATCAAATCCTTTCGGATGCGTACTAACGCATTATAGATTGGCAGGATCATAAATGGAAGGTAGTCATAGACCATACCAAATACGACAGCGGTCGGGGTATTCATCAGGTTGATCCCAGAAAAACCTAACGTTTTTAAAAGGGAATTGATAATACCGTTATTCGATAAAAGCATCTGCCATGCTAAAATACGAAGCATAAAATTCATCCACATCGGAAGTACAAAGAGAAAGACCACAAAGCTGTGCTCTTCGATCTTCATATTGTTTAAGATCATTGCCAGTGGATAGGAGAGCAGCAGGCAGATCAGGGTACAGATCACAGCCAGTTTTAATGCTAAAAACAATGCTTTTAAATGTACCGGCTCTGCGATCGCCGCGATATTTTCCATTGTAAAACTTCCGGCACTGTTTGTCAGTGCATAGTAAAGAACGGCAAAGACCGGAAGGATGATAAAGCCGATGATCCAGACCAGGTAAGGACCGGCTAAAAGTTGTTTTCCAAATTTACGCATCGACTTCTACTGCCTCCTCATCACTGGATTCCGGTTTGTTCATAATCTGAATATTGAACGGAATGACACGGATTCCCACTTTAGAGCCGACCTCATGCATTTTAGTTGTGTGCACCAGCCATTCAAATCCGTTTGCAAGGACTTCAATTTCGTAATGAACCCCTTTAAATATGATAGAGATGACGGTTCCATCGATAATTCCTTCCTCCGGTTCTACCAGTTCCACATCTTCCGGACGGATGACAACGTCAACCGGGCAGTTTTGTCCGAAGCCTTCATCAACGCATGGAAATCTGGTATCTAAGATCTCAACCAGATGGTCTTCTATCATAACTCCATCAATGATATTGCTTTCTCCGATAAAATCGGCAACAAAGGCGTTGACCGGTTCATTGTAGATATCCTCTGGTGTTCCGATCTGCTGGATATATCCCTGATTCATAACGACAATGGAATCGGACATGGTAAGTGCCTCTTCCTGGTCATGTGTAACATAGAGAAAAGTAATGCCAAGCTCATTTTTTAAACGGATCAGCTCGTACTGCATATCCTGACGCAGTTTTAAATCCAGTGCACCGAGAGGTTCATCTAAGAGCAGTACCTTCGGTTCATTTACGATGGCACGGGCAATCGCGATACGCTGCTGCTGACCGCCGCTTAAGGAATCGACGGAGCGTTTTTCAAAGCCGTCTAAATTGACTAATTTTAATGCGTATTTGATCTTATCGTTGATGTATTCCTTGCTTTTCTTGCTGATCTTTAAACCAAATGCAATATTTTCCGCAATGGTCATATGTGGAAAAAGAGAATATTTCTGGAATACAGTGTTTAATTTTCTTTCGTTTGGTGCAAGTGAAGTAATATCCTGACCGTCAAAATAGATTTTTCCAATGTCAGGGGTCTCAAAACCGCCGATCAAACGCAGGGTGGTGGTTTTACCGCAGCCGGATGGACCAAGCAGGGTCATAAATTCATTTTCTTTAATGGTCAGATTTAAGTCATCTAATACCATCTGAGAGTCGAAAGATTTCGTAATGTGTTCTAAAGTAATAAAGTCTTTGCTCATGGTATCCTCCTAAAAATTCGGTGGCGTGGAGACCCAGATAAATACAGCCTCTTTGACACCGTATGCTTCGATGTGGTGACGTTTCAGTCCTTTTAAGTAAAAAGACTCCCCGGATTTTACAAGATAACTTTTCGTTCCACGGATGATCCGGATCGCTCCTTTTAAAACATATCCGAATTCTTCTGCCTCACTGGGTTTCAGCTCCATGGAACGGCCCCCGGGCGCAAGCGTTACGCGTAGAGGTTCCATACCGTTTTTCTGTGCGTTTGGCACGATCCATTCAATTTTTGAATGTTCGTTTTCATCTATTTTTGTAAAATAATCTTCCTTTTTAAATACGATCTGTTCCGGTTCATCATCTGCAAAAAATTCTGCAGGTGTGGTTCCAAGACACTGGATAATGTCAAGAAGCGTTCCAACAGAAGGAGAAGTCAGATTTCGTTCTAATTGAGAGATAAATCCCTTAGACAGCTCAGAACGATCGGCAAGCTCCTGCTGGGTCAGTCCATAGTGAACCCGAAGCTCTTTCATGCGGTGCCCGATGTCCATAATAAACTCCTTTTTCTATTATTACTGTGATGTATATGTCAAGATCATGGGTGTATCCATGATAAAAAGTTGCACTATATGTAAATTGCATGTTTAATAATAATAAACAAACTGAGAATTATTATACCGCGTTTGTGGGAAAAGTCAATATTTTCAGATAAATAAAATAAATTTTCCCGAAAGCAGGGGGCGTGTTAGAAAAAAGTATGTGCTCAGCGGGTTTCCGACAATTATTGCAAGTTTCCTTGTGCTAAGCATTCCGATGAACCTCCCCAAAAGCAGGAAGCGTGTTCGCCAGAGAGCTCCACGCTTCCGGGAGTTTCATCTCCATAGCCCAAAAAGAAACTTTTCATAATTGTCGGGAACTCGCTGGGATATAGGTTTTCTAATGCGGTTGGGGAGAGCAGTTCTATGTTGAGATTTTCGGACGGGTATTACAAGTAGAGTGATGCAGAGTAGGTATTGTATTGGATGTTACTTACATAGTATTGCCAATTTCCTTAACATTTCTAAAATATCGAATAATTCCATAAATATAATTCTTTTAGAAGTTGTTTTAGGATTTTCTATGTAGTACGCGACCTCGGCTATCCACACAGACAGTTGCGAGGCTTCCGTCGTGAGGAGCACACTGCCGCTCATGTTTTGT
>ERZ779892.48-NODE-48-length-134428-cov-18.608887_pt1 | contig 134428 bp, 134 predicted proteins | sample MGYA00511552_ERZ779892 | MGnify/ENA primary metagenome ERZ779892 (study PRJEB29588, sample SAMEA2154561) | human gut metagenome | biome: human gut; feature: human-associated habitat; material: faeces | place: Denmark | collected 2008/2010 ... | reverse complement strand
CAAGTGCATTTCACATAGTATGCAGGACTGCCTGTAGCTTATATTTGTCTGTGTTGCGGCATAATTTAATGCTGAATATTCAATTAAATCAAGGGAGTCGGCAAGGTGGAGAAATTGTGCGTAAAACGCACAATTCCTCCACCTCATGTCTCTTCCATTTGATTTAGCCACACATTCATTTTTTGTAAATTAAGCCAAAGTCAGACAGCATATATGAGAAAAGCAGGTGTGCAAACATCATAAGATGTACTTGAAGTTCAATTGTGATAGTTCTTAGACTTTTCTTTCTCTACCCAGCTATCCACAGACACGGATGTCTGTGGAAGTTCGATATGGGACACGGATGTCCCGTATCGAACGGTAGCGGAAACCTCCATTACGTATATGAAAAGTCTTAGAAATATCCAGCTATAATAAACTCGCAAAGCGTGTTTATTATAGCTATCGCGGCAGTCGCCAAGGTCATATCAGGAATATGACTTTGGCTCGTTGCTCGCGTAAATTGGAGCTTCTGGCATCGTTGATGTATGCGCACCTGCTTTTCTCATATATGCTGTCGTCCCTACGTTAAGAATGTGTGCTAAACAACAAGTCACCTATACAATTTATTTTCCAGCTGCCTTCCTTGAATATTCAGTAGTCACCAGCTGCTCATATGGAACATCTTTACCAAGTTCACCAGCCTGTTTTAATATATCTTTGAGAAGTTCAAAACTCTTCTGCTCAAAGATAGTGTCTCCTTTCCAGGTGTCCTGTGATTTATAGCGGTCAACAATGGTTGTTATAGTTGCAAGATCTGTTTCAGGAAATTGTGGTGCTATGACTTCGGCGATTTCCTTGCTGGTGTGTGAGTTTACATAGTCAAGACCTTTCTGTATGGCATTAGTGAAACCTTGTATTATGTCAGGATGCTTTTTAATATAGCTTTTATTGGCACAATAAGCAGTATATGGTACGTATCCGCTGTCAGTACCAAGTGATGCCACTACGTATCCTTCTTTTTGCTGCTCAAGAAGTGTTGCAGCAGGTTCAAACTCAACAGTATAATCAGCTATTCCAGATGTAAAGGCAGCAGCGGTTGAACCGAAGTCTACATTCTGCAGTATATTCAGATCATCTATAGGGGAGATATTATTTTTCTTAAGTATATACTCAAAAAGCATTTCAGGCATGCCACCAGCTCTTCCGCCAAGTACAGTTTTTCCCTTAAGGTCATCCCATTTAAATCCATTTTCTTCATTTCTTGATACAAGGAAGTTGCCAGCACGCTGGGTAAGCTGTGCAAAATTTACAGCATAGTCAGTAGAACCCTCCTGGTATACATATATAGAACTTTCGGATCCCATGAAACCAATATCAGCTTCACCAGAGACAAGAGCAGTCATGACTTTATCAGCTCCGAAGCCAGTGACAAGATTTAAGTTGATATTTTCATCTTTAAAGTATCCAAGTTCTATAGCAGCATATTGTGGTGCATAGAATATTGAGTGTGCAACTTCATTAAGAGTAATATCCACAAATCCGTTATTTTCTTTTTTTTCACATGCTGTCATTGGGAGCATAAGTGTGACACATAACAATAGTGCAAGAATATGACGTAAATATTTCAAATAAAACTCCATTTCTGCAAGTATTATTAATATCAGAGTTAAAGGATAAGAGCCGATGAAATTATGAATTATTTAACACTGATAATCATAATAATATGCAAAATATATTCAATTCTATATTATTCATAATCGGAGTTAAATGTTACAGAAATAAATACGTAGTAAAGATAAAATGTTTGTAAAAATATATATAAAATTGTTAAAAATGTCGATAAATATGTTGGATATAAGAGAGAATTATGTTAATATAAGTAATAAGATAAGGAGAGAGTTAAAAGAGGACTTTGACTCTCATCGATGTGTTTGGTGTGTCAATGAGTATAAATGCGTATGTGTGCAGACACAATAAGATTTTGAAATTTGACATTTACATCATATATATATTACTGTATATAACATGTTAATATAAAGTAATAATTGTACAATTATAGGAGGTTTGTTTATTATGTTTGGCAGAAAAACAACAGCACAGGAAGCTAATAAGGACAGGGAATTGTTATTACAGGCTATGGATAAGATGATAGCCGGTGATTTTAGTATGGTATCATCTGAGGGATTCAGTGATCCTATATATGCTGATAAGCTGAATCAGATAGTTGGAGCTTATAAAAAGGCTAACAACAACTATATTATGCGACTCAATGAGGCTATGGAATCCATAGGAGATAACTCATATGTTAAGAATATGTTGGATCAGGTTTCTTTACAGCAGAAGTCAATCAGCAATATGAATGATTCAAGTAAGGTACTTAAGGACTCTATTAACAATATATCACAAGCTATGAGTGACATAAGAGATAACACACATGATATGCTTCATGCATCTCAGAGCAGTTCAACTAATATGAATGATAGTATAAGAGTTGTTAATGAATCATCAGAAAAGATAGCTGATATCAATACTCAGGTTCAGGCATTTCATGAGAAGATTAATAAGATTGGTGAGATTGTTGATATTGTTAAAAAGGTCGCAAGCCAGAGTAATCTTTTAGCGCTTAATGCATCTATTGAGGCCGCAAGAGCAGGAGAAGCGGGTAAAGGTTTTGCAGTAGTAGCAGACCAGGTAAGACAGCTTTCAAGTAACACAGCAGAATCAGCAGAAGATATAGTTAAGTATGTTAATGAACTCAAGGGTGATATAGAAGTTCTTGCTACATCTATGGAAGAAACTACTATGAAGCTTTCAGAGGGCAATGAAAAAGTAGAAGTATCATTAAGAGATATTGAACATATGAATGCCCAGATGACAGCTATCAATGATTCAGTAGAAAGAATATTTGATGATATTGACAGACAGTCAGAAACAACAAGAGAATTTACAGATCAGGTTGGTAATATAGCAGATACATATGGTATGCTCACAAAGGAATGTACAGATACAGGAGTTCATATCTATAAGATAGGAAGATATATTGATACATGTAGAAGTGATATGTTCAGGGAAGCGGGAGCTGTTACAACACAGGATATGTTAAGGATATTTGAGATAGATCACTTTATCCTGATGTGGAGAGTATATAACAATGTTGTAGATTTCGAAAAATTAAAGATAACTCAGCTTAATAATCAGGATAGCTGTAAGCTTGGCAAGTGGATGCATGCACAGACTGATCCTAGAATCACAGGAAGCAGTCAGTTTAAACAGCTTGATTCATCACACAGACTTATTCATAAGTATGCATGTGAGTCATGGCAGGCTAAGGAGGATGGTGATGTTGATAAGTCACTTGAAGCATTCCAGAAGTGTTATGATGCTTATTATGTATACAAGAAAGCTATTGCTGATATGAAGAACTTCATGAAATCAATAGGATATACAGATGAAACTAAGATAGTGATATTCAGAAACTGACAAAGAAATGTAAGTATTAAGATATGACAGTCATATAACAAGTATAAATAATCAAAAAGGATCTGGTATAACCAGGTCCTTTTGCTTTAAGTTGATAAAATGTCAGAGGATTGCATGAATATGTTGAAAACATGGAAACAAAGATATGAAGATGTTTAAAACTATTAAAACATTTAAATATCGAAAATGTTGAAAAACAATGGAATGTTGATAATAATAACGGGATGTGCTATTATTTAAAAATGGTTTGGTTTGGTTAAGTATTATATTTTATAATAGCTGTATAAAACAGATTAATAGAGAAGGTTAGTTATATAAAATATGATAAGCGAGGGAAGTCTATGAAAGAGATATATGTTATAGGACATAAGAATCCAGATACTGATTCAATATGTTCGGCAATATGTTATGCCAGATTAAAAAATATTGTGACAGGAACTAATGATTATGTGCCTAAAAGAGCAGGACATATGAATGAAGAAACGCAGTTTGTGCTCTCAAGGTGTAATGTAAAGGCACCAGGGTATATAAAAGATGTAAGACCTCAGGTCCGGGATATAGATATCAGGAAAATCGAAGGAATAGACGAGGATTATTCAGTAAGAAATGCATGGAAACTCATGAAAGAGCTGGATGTTGTTACACTGCCTATATTGGAGGATAACCATCTTAAGGGACTGGTTACTATTGGAGATGTAGCAAAATCTTATTTTGAAATGTATGACAGTGACATACTTTCAGTTGCACATACAAGTCTTAAGAATATTGTTGATACATTAAATGCAGAAATAATAACAGGAGATCCAGATAAATGTTTTGATAAAGGAAAGATGCTTATAGCTGCAGCTAATCCTGATATGATGGAAAACATGATTGACGAAGGTGATTTAGTTATACTTGGTAACAGATATGAATCACAGCTGTGTGCAATAGAAATGGAAGCCGGCTGCCTTATTATATGTGAAGGTGTAAAAGTATCCAATACTATAGTAAAGATGGCAAAACAACATAACTGTATTATAATATCAACAGCATATGATACATATACTGTTGCAAGACTTCTTAATCAGGCAATACCTGTCAGTTTTTTTATGAAAGATACAGCTCTTGTCAAGTTTAAAATCAATGATTTTGTTGAAGATATCCAGGATATTATGGCTAATAAACGTTTCAGGGATTTCCCTATTGAAGATGAAGAAGGAAGATATATTGGCATGATATCAAGACGTAACATCATTAAGGCAGGAAAGAAAAAAGTCATACTTGTAGATCATAATGAGAGATCACAGGCGGTATTTGGTATTGAGGATACAGATATATTAGAGATAATAGATCATCACAGGCTTGGCTGTATTCAGACAATAACACCAGTATTTTTCAGAAATCAGCCATTAGGATGTACGGCAACTATTATATATCAGATGTACTGTGAATATAATATAGATATAGATAAGCAGACTTCTGCTTTGTTATGTTCAGCTATCATATCTGATACATTGATATTAAAATCACCAACATGTACTGAATATGATGTTGAAGCATGCAATGCCCTTGCCAAAATAGCAGATATAGATATTGAAAAATATGGCAGAGAGATGTTTAGGGCAGGAAGTAATCTTTCATCAAAAACAGAGGAAGAAATATTCTATAGAGATTTCAAAAAATTCTCAATCGGAGAATTGTCCGTTGGTGTTGGTCAGGTGAATTGCATGAGTTATGATGAAATTCAGGTAATCATTGAAAAAGAAAAAGATTATATGGAACATGTAACAGAACATAGCAGTGAGATTAATATTGCATATCTGCTTATAACAGATGTTATGAAGGAAACATCATACGTTATGTATGCTGGTAAAAATGCAGTAACAGTATTAAAAAATGCATTTAATCTTGATAATATAAGTGATAAATATGTGGCTCTTCCTGGCGTTGTGTCAAGAAAGAAACAGTTTCTTCCAGCAGTGGTTGAGGTGTTGCAGCAGTAACATATTAATGCTGTTTATTTTGTAATATAATACAGTAACAGATTGGAGAGTAAATAATAAAATGAAGAAGTTAATGAGAAATGACCCATGTTGGTGTGGAAGTAAGAAACCTTATTGTGAGTGTCATATGAATTTTGATAAAAAAATAGAGATGTATAAAAAGAAGTTTCATAAGGTTCCACCTAGAAGCATAATAAAAAATGAAGAACAGCTTCAGGGCATGAGAGAGAGCAGTAAGATAAATATAGCTGTACTTGATTATGTTGCAGAAAATATAAAGGCTGGTATGACAACGCAGGAAATAGATGAAATGGTGTATGAAAAGACAACGGCTATGGGAGGCATTCCAGCCCCTCTTAACTATGAGGGATTTCCAAAGAGTGTATGCACATCCATTAATAACGAAGTGTGCCATGGCATTCCGTCATCGGATATTATTCTTGCTGACGGAGATATTGTAAATGTAGATTGTTCGACTATTCTTAATGGTTATTTTTCTGATTCATCAAGAATGTTCTGTATAGGAAATGTTTCGCCAGAACATAAAAAGCTTGTTGATGTTGCTAAAGAATGTGTTGAACTTGGACTTGCACAGGTTAAACCATGGGGACATCTTGGTGATGTAGCTGATGCTATAAGTAAACATGCAAAGGAAAATGGTTATTCTGTAGTACGTGAGGTCGGAGGACATGGTATAGGTCTGGAATTTCATGAGACACCTTTTGTGAGTTATGTAATCAAGAAGGGAACAGGCATGGTTATGGCACCAGGAATGGTATTTACAATAGAGCCAATGATTAATGCTGGATATCCTGACGTATATGTTGATGATGACAATGGCTGGACTATATATACAGAAGATGATTCATATTCAGCACAGTGGGAGATAATGGTTCACGTTACAGATGATGGGTATGAGGTTATGACTTATTAATTAAGACTTCACATATCTAAAATGGGATTTGCGCCTTGGAAATATAAAAATTTGTGATAAAAGCAGTCAATTGTTTGTCGTAGAGCTTTAACAATTCTTAAAGGCTCGACATTATGGCATCCATTAGGATGTATTAATGTCGAGCCTTTATTTAATTTTAAAGTTTACATCCTGTATCCTTTAATGTTGCACGTACTAGAGAATCTTTCGCATTTTTCCATGGTGCATCAGCATATTTATGATCAAATTTGTTGATAAACCATTCAACATCATCACGCACTCTTTTCATATTATCAAGATATAGTGTAGTGATAAGATTCGTGAATTCTGTGTAATCATTTCCTCCAAGTTTTTCACTTGATTTTTTCATAAGAAGTCCATAATGACTTGTACAGAAGCCTTTGCATTTGGAAAGAACGTCTTTGAATTCTTTATCATGTTTATACATGTAAAATATAGTATCAACATAACGTTCCATAGTATCAGCTATTTTATCGCATACAAAGCAGGAATTATTAAGTTCTTCTATATAACTGCACACAGAAGCTTCTTTTCCTTTTTTTAGAAGACTTCTTCCAGAACCTTTATCCTGATTAAAAGCTTCAATATTTTTAATGACATAATCCATATGTGTTTTCATAACGAGTGCATAACCAAGACGGTTGTTCTGCTCATATATTTTTTTGATATGTTTCTGACAGAACCCTTTTTTATCGGTAACAGCACGTATATCATCTTCCATATAGCTTGGACCCATAGTATATTCTATGGCATCATTTTCAAGTTGTTCAAACATAGCACATACAGGACATTCAGTGTCTGCCAAAAATGCATCATTGACAGGTACGTTATATATTTTTTCTTTCATAGTAATCCTCCATTCTTGCGCTGTTTCTTTGCGCATCTCAAGTTTGTGCGAAGCACAAATCTTGCGTGTGAAAAATCTTATTTTCACACTAAGACTCCATTTCTTATCTGATATAGTTATAATGGCTGCCGAATTAAACCTATTATTAAAAATAAACTATTTTAGTTGTGTTTGTCAAATCGGCAGCCACATAATAACGTTACTTCTTGCAACTACAGTTTTTATCAAACTCAGGATTATAAAAATAATAATTATTAGAATCAAGCTTGCTCTGTATAATAGAAAGTGCTTCGCCAAAACGCTGGAAATGTACGATTTCCCGCTCTCTTAAAAATCTTAAAGGATCGAGTACATCTGGGTCATCTTTTGAAAGACGTATAAGATTATCATATGTTGTTCTAGCTTTCTGCTCTGCAGCCATATCCTCAGTTATGTCTGTTATAGCATCTCCCTTTGACTGGAATTCACAGGCATTGAATGGAATTCCACCAGCGGCCTGAGGCCATACGGCTGCTGTATGATCTACATAGTAGGCTTCAAAAGGAGTTCCCTTAATCTGTTCCATTGAAAGATTTCTTGTAAGCTGATGAACCATTGTGCTGATCATTTCAAAATGTCCTAATTCATTAGCTCCTAACCCTTGGATATGATAGTAAATGCCCATAAACAGCGGGTTCACAGCTTTAAGAAAATCTCCAATCTGAAAGAATTCTCTATATATCTTCCTATTCCCGGCTTAGATGGCATATCGTTATAGTAGATTATCTTATCAATGCAGCTCTTTAAAAGAATGTTCTTATCCGCTGCGGATATGTTTGGATCGTCAAGAGAAGCCAGGCAGTCTTTAAATGTTATGATCTTATCCTCATAGTCAATCTTAACCGGAATATTCTTCTTTTCATCAGCAATATCTTCCTTCACATTAAGTATACGCTCCTGCAGCTTAGAATTACGCTCAATATATTCTTCCTTGGTGTATATGCCATCCTCATAGGCATCCTTCTGTCTTACATCCTTACTGTATAATCTGTTAAGCTCATCTAAAAGACTTGACATTCGGAGCTCGTGCATATCAATATTATTATTTTCCTGTTCCTTAAGCTTTATCTCAAAGTCGAATATTGCGTTGGCAAGAGATACTTTAATTTTGGCCAGAATATCTTCATACTGTGCAGACTTAGTGTGGCATACTGCCTGCTGATTGCAGAGCATAACAGTAGTGACTTTTCCAGTATGGCTTCTCTTATCAACATATTTTTTCATAGACATGCCATGGCCACATGTACCACAGAAGAGAAGACCAGCAAGAGGATTGCGCAGCTCCTTGAACTTCTTAACCTTAGGAGTAAGACCTCTTTTATTTCTGGCAGCTTCAAAGGTGTGTTCATCTATTATTGCCTCGTGCCGGCCATTAACACATATAACATCATCACCTTTGTTACGTGGGCGCACTTTCGTTATCTGTTCGTTTTCCCATTTCTTTACAACTTTACGGCTGTTCCAGACAACCTTGCCTATGTATATGGGATTGTCTATCATATCCCGGATGGTGGCAGCAGACCAGTTATCAGACTTAAGAGGCTTTATGTGCAGGCTATCAAGCGTTCTTGCAATGTTAGTAAATCCCATATTCTCATCAAGATATAAGTGATACATAAGTCTTATTGCATCAGCTTCCTCTGGGATTATCTCTAAGGTGTGGCATTTATCTTTACCGGATCCTAAAGTTATTTTCCTGTAGCCATATGGACGTACAGAGCATATATAGTTACCCTGTCTTACAGAAGCAACACGGCCTCTGCTTAGTATCTTTTTAGTATATTCAAGATAATCATTTCCCCTGGTCAACTCCATCTCAAAGAACTTGCGGTCATATTCATCAGATAAATCATATGTTTTACCCGGAGTAATAACTGCAGTATTAGTGTATCTGAATGAATTGATAATCTGACCACAATCCTGTAAGTCACCTCGTGATAATCTCTGCGGCTCTACGATAAGGACACCGGATATATTTTCTGCTTCCAGCTCTTTAAGAAGCTGCTGCATAACAGGTCTGTCCTGTATAGTCTCTCCGGAGACAACTTCTCTGTATATACGTTTCTCTGGTATAGCTTTGCCATATTCTTTCATACAATAGTCCTGCAGTATACGTTCGTGCTTTGCAAGTACTTCTTCAACAGTCTGCGCAGGATCATCAGATCGGGACTTTCTAAGATAGATAATAATGCTGTCAAAAGATACCATATTAATCATCCTTTCTGTAAAGTATATGTGAGTTTAGGTTATGTAACTCAAAAATGGGTACAAAAATAACACCACTTGCAAAAGCGGTGCTATGAATGATATAATATGGCTTGTCTAGGGCGGTATTATATCATAAGCACAGCTTATGTAAGTATCGTGGTAAAAGCTCTTGTGTTGGTAGCACAGGGGCTTTTATTTATTTTAAAACCATAACGGCATTATCACCGAGATGGTATAAAAAGACTCTGGGCCAGAAGGACACCAGAGTACGTTCAAGAGTAGTGTATCTTGAATGTATATTAGTGTCAATAGTCATTCCCACATCTCCAACACATAAAATGTTGGTTCAAAGCCGATAATTATTCGTCTTCATCATCATCAAGAGAGTATGAGTTAGTATAGTTAGAATCAGAAGAAATAGATTGACGATATTCGCCAGCTACCATTGTTTTGTTAAATTCTGCCGTTGGTTCTATTTCATCAACTATCTTTTCAAGCTCATCTATAGATATCTTGAAAAATTCCTTACGCATATTAACTTTATTTACACGTCTATCATTAAGTATTTCGTGCATCTTATTTTCAAGAGCTACAGCATCTTTAGAGAATATGAAGCTATGTACATCAAATTTAAAAGGAACGCTGGCGTTTCCGAGCTCATTAATTCTGTCTTGAGGTTCAAGCCTACGTGTCATACCTACTTTAAATACATCTTCACCAAAAGCTCCTAAGTTACTTATTATATAAACAGTACCGGCTTTACCATTTTGTAAGTTAGTTATTTCATCCTTTTTAATAATTACTTCACCTAATTGAGATTGAAGTTCAAGGATTCTTGCCTTGAGTTTATCAATTTCTGATTCATCAGTAGTATTTAACATAGTATCTTGCAACTTACTAATTTCAGTATTGAACTTTTCTTCTTCCTGTTGAATATGTTTCTTTTCACGTTCAAGAGCTTTACGTTCTTCAGCTTCCTGTCGCATTTGTTCTTTAAGAGCCATCTGTTCTTGCTTAGCTTGCTCACGTTTAACATAGTAATTATATTCAATTTTAACAGCATTAATAAAGAGATATTCTAATTCGCCTATGAACTTTGTAAGAGTACCAGCAATAGTCTGATTGCCTTCGCCAGCAATCTTAAGGTATTTTGCAGAAATATCTTTTACATGTTCGATTGCAGTATCTAGCTTTTCATATTTTAGTGCATATAATACATTCTGTAGTTCAGCTCTTAATGCTATTACCATTAGGTTGTAGATAGCTTTATTAGCTTTGGTTGTATATCTGGCAGAATATTGCTTTAAAAGATTGTCTATAAGCTTTTCATTATCTTTATAAGCTTTTCGCAGACTCTTTATGTCCATACAATGTAATTTAAGAATTACTGAAGGAGCAATTTCTTCGGCATCTTCTAAATCACTTGTGCTTAAGATGCAACTATTATAAGGAATTTCTAAATTTATGAAGTTATCAAATGCATAAGCAAAACTCTTATACAATTCTTTGGAACGTGATATTTTACGCTGCTGGGTTGCAAGAGATTTTTTTAGTTTATCATCCTGTTGTTGCAATTCATTAATTTCAGTTCTCAATTTATCAATTAATACATTATTACTCTGTATTTCTTCATTGAGAGAATCAAGGTTAGCTTTTGCTTCGCTTTCAGCAGAAGCAATCTTTGCGGCTGATTCCTGTTCTATTTGTTCAATCTTTTTCTTTGTTTCTATATATTCAGTAACACCTAGCTCATCACATGTTTGTTTCATTTCGGAATATTCCTGCGATAGTTGATTGTTTTGATTGAATGTTTGTGTGAATAGTTCTTTTTGTTTCTTATCATTTATAGCTTTTATGATAAGAAGAATAATGCCGATTATAGGCGGAATAATAAGAAACCAGCATGCACATAAAAGTGCAATAAACCAAGTGCTTAAGTACCATTTGCTTTTAGTGTTCATAATTGTTAGCCTCCTATTATAATAATTTCCAACTGTATCCACAATTTAAGCATTTAACTACACCTTGTTTGCTTGAAAGTCCGCCTATAATTGCTCCAGTACTTCCAAATGTAGCACCTCCAAGAAGAGCTCTTCCCAAACTTAATTTTTTAGTGGAATAGTTTATGCTGGTACTTCCACATTTAGGACAACAAGCTATTCCATTAGCTTTGTTTTCTTTTACTTTTTCTTTAATCTGTCCTTTTTTGGTAATGGAGGGATTCTTTGTATTCCAAATAGGAGTGCTATTTTTGGGATGTGGCACATTTCCTATAATTGTATTTATTTTTTCAGTATCATTTTTATCTACAATATAAAATCCGGTATCCTTTTTTCCACAATAAGGGCATTTTTCAGCTTTTACTAGTAACTTATCACCGCAATTATTACAGATTTTTATTTTATTAGATAAATCATTGCCATTGGAATCTGTAATTATATTTTTTTCTAAGAATTGATGTACATCTTTTATATCAGAATTAACACCGGTATATAATAGTCCATCATATATTTTTTTGAGTTTTTTATCTGACGCAGACAAAACCCAGAAATTATCATCAATAAATTCTATTACAATGTAAGGATTTGCTAAAAATACATTAGTAATTTCCTCGCTTTTATATAAAGATTTTGTATTACCTGTAACGTCGAGGAGTAATCCTGCGTTATATAGTCCAATACTACAATAGGTTTTTTCAGCAGACGATGTTCCATTTATATATTTTGCAGTAGTAAGAAATGTAAAACTTGAAAACCCTCCTTCTTTTTTTATATTTTTGAATTGTTCCTTAGATATATCCATATTAAATATCCCCCTCTTCTCTATGTGCAAATATTTCAACTACCTGAACATCTTTGCACTGTTTGTCATAATCTCCATTTTCAATGTGTTTCATCTCGTGATGATACGCTTTCATAAGCTGCTCCAGGGAGTGCCTGGAGTTTAATACGATAGTATATGTATCATCATTACAATGCATAGTGTATGCCTTAATTGTCACAGGCATATCAGCGTATACAATATTAGTATCCAATTTCTTTTCACCCTCTTACTGTTAATCGTTGTTGTTAGACATTCGGTCAATCATCTCCTTTACAAACTGAATATCTTCTTTTTTAACCTTGCGTGATGCATCAAAGAGAACTTTATAGTCAGGGTTCTCATATAAGAACTGAGCCATATCTCTTGCATCATCATTAAGGTAGTAGCTTTCTTCGTTTCTATTGTCTTCTATTAAATCACCGACATTAACATGAAGATATTTTGCTATATCAATAATAACATCAATTTTAGGAACTCTGTTACCTGAGCACCAACTGGATACAGTTGATTTATCATAGCCAAGGTCTTCAACTAAATCCTTTTGAGTTTTATTATTCATCATTAAATAATATCTAAGCATTTCTGCAAATTGATTAGTTCCCATATAATGTACCGCCTTTCTAATTGCATTATATAACTAAGTTTTCAAAAACGCAACCAAAAAGCAAAAAAAGTTTACAAAATGTCTTGACAGTTTACAAAATGTAGAGTAGTATAATGGCGTAAGGAAGTTATAACAAGGAAGGAGGACTTATTTAATGGCTTGTCCATATAAAATAAGATTAGCGGCAGTAAGGGTTAATGCGGAGTTGTCGCAAGAAGAAATGGCAAACAAAATGCAGGTTTCAAGAGTTACTATTGCTAATTGGGAATCATATAAGACAAAAATGAGTGAAGCTGATTTACAAATGTTTGCTTCTATATGTGGATTTCCTAGAGATTATATTTTTTTACCTTATTAGTTTACAAAATGTGGAATAATAATTCAAGCAAGTAACATACAAGGAGGTGAGAGCGTGAGAGAGAATACAGATGAATTAATAGACAAGCTGGCAGACAACATTGTTGGTGAGGTTTTAAATGAAACAGGCACTAAGGAAAATGAGCAGGAGTGTTTATCTGAAAGAATAGAGAATGCTGTTGGATTACAGGAATGGAGAAATTGGACAACAGGTGAATTAATAGTAGATGGCAAGTTATTTACTGGTGAAAGTGCTAAGAGAGCTACTCAGATTGTTAAAGCATTAGATGGGTTAACAATCCGAGAAGCTCAGGACTTGTTAGAGAGAGTAAATATACATTTACTTAACTCTGTAGTTACCACAGATAGATGAGATCAGTCTAAGGAGTAAAGAATGATAAAGAGAAAAAACACAATAATAGCAGCTTTAATATTAGGTGCATCATTAACAATGACAGGTTGTAGTGAAGCAGATAAAGTTAATTACAATATGTCAAAGCAGGCAGATTATTTTGAGTGTGAACGAAAAATAACAGTATACAACGCACGTACAGATAAAATCATTATGGAAGCAGAAGGCTATATGAGCATAAGCAATGATAGTGAAAATGAACTTGTATGTACGGTTAAAACTGGCGCAGATGAATACAGAAAGAATTACATATATCTCAATGATTACACAATGTATGTTGTTGAGGATATAACAGGAACACATTCGGATCCATATCATTACAAAATGTATTTTCATACAGAGAATCCTATTGATATGGATACAAGACCATAAAAAGGAGAAGATATGAACACAACAGCAGTAGCAATAACAACGATTATTTGCATAACAATATTAGTTTTATGCAGAGATGATAAGAAGAGGTGATATTATGGAGCATTTTAATTCAAGTGAAGCAAGAGCGGCACAGGATAAGTATTGCAAAGAGAATGGATATCCACATTTTGCACCAGAAAGTGGAAAATGTTGGAGTTGCAATAGTGATATTTATGCACAGATTAACCACGGCGGATATAAAACTGGAATTTCAGTAGAAGAAGCCAGCTCAACATTAATAACAGGCTGTCCACATTGTCACATATCATATTGTGATTAAAAGCAGTAATCAGGACAATCAGCTAAAGCATATAAGACAGTAAGTATAAGCATAAGAGGTGGTATGTATGAAATACGATTTAAAAACAACAGTATTCCCTGATGGGTGTGTTGTGAATGTGCATTCACCACAACTGTCAGAGGACGAAAGGGCTAGAGCAGTTGCTGATCTTAAGGAAGCAGCTCAAAGATATGCCAGAAGTGTTATTAAGCAGAAAATGATAAAGGAGAAAATAAAACAATGAGGATAACCGGGGAAATAATTGCATTTAATAAGAGAATCAATGCAGCTATTGCAGATGGAAGAATCGAAGATGCATCCAAGTGGATGTTAAGGCTTCACAGGCTGGAGTGTAAAGCAGGTGTTCCAATAGGTGATTACAGATTAAGAAATATATAAAAAGAGCTGCGGTGTTGTTAGTGTTACTATCTCGCCGCAGCTTAATAAAAAACATCAATATTAGTCCATGAAAAGTATTTGGACATATAGAAAGGGTAAAGATGAGCAAAGGACAATATATAGGTTACTGCCGCTTCTGCAGGCAGCAGACTATGCTACAGATTGATGATGTAGTGGTAGCAGATTATGAGAATAATCCGGAAGAATGGGAAGCTTACCTGGAAGAGGAAGCTACAAAAAAATGTAAGTGCCAGGGAGCATCTGCATGGTGGAATGTTGAAAGAAGAGTACGCAACGCAGAAGACAGGTGCTTAGAGCTTGCAACTAATGAAGAGATAGGAAGTATATTACAGTCCTCTGTAAGGCCTCTTATGAAGGGGAAACTGGATAAGGTGACTATTAAATATAGCGATGTTAATTATAACCTGTTTCTTGATAACAATGAACGTATCCATATACGTAGGGAACATAAAGTAACAGAAGAAAAAACAGAGTAAAAGTATAAAAAATGTAATAAAAAAGAGCTGTCGTGCAACAGCTCAAACCAGAGAGAAAGTCATCAATGACTTTAATATGAATTATATTCCGTATAAATACTTTTGTCAAGAAAAAACAAATAAAATGCGACAAATTACAGATGTAAAAAGTACTAATTCAGGTGTTAAATTATCAATTTTTTAAATGGGGTTCAAGCCCCATAAACACTTGATTGAAATAATTAACTTAAGAACCAGGGAGAACATTTTCATATGCCATATGTAAAAGAGATATGTGTGGCAGGTAGCGTTGTAACGATAAGGAGATATCACACACTAAGGTATAACTGTAAGGGTGAAAGAAGAGAGGGCAGGGAAAAGCCAACAACAGAAGTCCAGAGAGCGATTAATACCAGAGCAGCAACAAGAAAGTTAGCAGGACTGATGAACACTAACTGGAGAGATGATACAGGCATGCTTGTGACATATACATATGCCAGGGACAGCAGACCTCCTACACCTGATGATATGAATGTGGATATACGCAACCTGTTAAAGAAGTTACGCAAAGCAGTACCTAATATTAAATATATATATGTCAAAGAGATTGGTAAGAAGGGCGCCCATCACATTCATATGATTATGGATATATGTGATATCCAGATATTAAAAAAATGCTGGGGAAAAGGTTACGTGGATGTGAAGCCTCTTGATAGTGACAACGATTATACACGAATAGCAGAATATTTTATCAAGTATTCCAAAAAGACAGAGGATGCAACCGGGAAGGTGGGCAGAAGATGGAATCCATCACGTAATTTAAAAAAGCCGGTTGTGATCAAGAAGATAGTTAATGCTAATACATTTGCTGATAAGGCAAGAAAAAGCACAATAAGAAAATATGAGAACAAAGGATATTACCTGGTTACAGGTTCAGAGGTTTCAGGTATATCAGAACTAGGATTTAAGTATTACGAGGTTAAGTTCCGGAAAGGAAAGAAAGATGCAGAAGGTAAACGTATACATAAAGACGACAGCTAAAGGTCCAGCAGTAAGAAAGCAGGCAACGTATATGTATGTAATAAAGACTGTTATTAATGGCAAAGAGTTTATCAGAAATGGAAAAAAGACTATTGAAAGTGTTACAGAGAATCAGGCGGCGCTTGAAGCTATTATTCATGCGCTTATGAGGTTTAGGCAGAAGTGTGAAATATGCATAAATACAGAATGTGAGCATGTGTTGAACTCCTGCCGGAACTTCTGGCCGCAGCAATGGGAAAAGAACGGCTGGAAGAAAGCTAATGGAAAGCCTGTGAAGAATACTGAATTATGGCAGCAGTATCTGAATGTAAGCAGAGGACATGCTATAAGCTGGTCTGATGAACAGCACGAATTTACAAAGTGGATGGAATATGAATTGAAGAAAGCGGAGGAATTATGCGAATTGAAGAGGAAAGAATAACAAAGGAGCTTGATAAGCTTGAATGGCTAAGACAGGCAATTATAGCTTACAGCCCACAGCCAAGTGTACACAATACTGAAATGCGTGTACATAACTTAACGTTTGTGTCCGGACGTATTGCACAACTTAAGCAAGAATTGTATGAGTGCCAGCATCCGGTTACACATTGATTCTGATAATGGCACAAAGCCGCATAAAATCAGAATGGGAGTGGGAATATACTCCCAAACTATCTACATGATACTTATTTATCTAAGTATACATAATATCACAGCAACTATTAACGATAATATTTTCTTCCTGGCATATTACCAGGAAGAGGAAAGGAGCTTATGGAAAGCATATTACAGGGTACGAAAGAATGCTACTTGTGCCGGCTGCGGATGAATGAAAAAGAGGACTTCAGAAGGCTTCCGGACACAGGACTTGAAGAACATCATATTATGCACGGAGTGGCCAACAGGAAGCAGTCTGAAAAGTATGGTCTTAAGGTGTGGCTATGCTACGAGGACCACAGGACAGGAAAGGAAGCTGTTCACAGGTGTAGGGAAACAGATCTGAAACTTATATGTATAGCACAACGAAATTTTGAAGAGCTGTACAGCCACGATAAGTGGATGGAAGTATTTATGAAAAATTATATTTAAGAGGTGAAAAAGCTATGGGAACTTACAAAGAAGAGGCGGCAAGACGTGAGGGTATGTCTTATGCGCTTAATATCGCTAAAAAGAAAGGGATAAAAGCACTTGAAGAGGAGCTTAATTTCAGAAATGCAACCAACATCCCGGTAAAGGTATCAAGAAAGCAGGTTGAGGCATTTGTGGAAGAAACTAATCAGACTATGTTCGATACTATACTGCTGATGAGCTGCTATGCATTAAGAGATGAATTCGGTTTTGGCGAGAAAAGGCTTAAGGCATTCAAGAAAAGATTCAGCGATTATTCTGAGTCTCTTGCAGGTGGTTATATGACCTGGCAGGAGATAGCGGAGCAGATGAAGATTGAAACTAAGATTGAGTTTCATATACGCAGTACTGATAAGGCTTTGAAGTGTTAGGAGGGTAATTATGAAGAATACATTAACAGACTTAAATAATCATTTATTTGCGCAACTGGAAAAACTAGGTGATGATGATTTAACAGGTGAGGAACTTAATACCGAGATTAAGAGGTCAGAGGCTATGTCTAAGATAGGCGAACAGATTATTAAGAATGCTGATATACAGCTTAAAGCTATGAAGCATATGGATGAATATGGTTACGAAAGCCAGAGAAAGGTACCTGAGATGTTAGAAACACGTTAGGAGGCAGCAGATGGGTAGTAAGAAATGGCCACAGGAGGCTGTGGACTGGCTAAAGGAGAATGCTAAGGGAAAGAATACTGCAGATATTACGGAGCAGCTTAACAGGCAGGGCTTTGATGTTAAGTATGGCATTACATTTACAGAAAGCCAGGTTAAGGCAGCAAAATCAAGATATAAAATTAAAAGTGGTGTTGCTGGCGGGGTGCCTAAAGGATATTCGTTCAAGTTTCCACCAGGAATGGAAGAGTATATAAGAAGTATAGCAAAAGGGCGGAGCGTAATAGAGATTGCAGGTATGGTATCAGAGCATTTTGGAATAGAGTTTACTGCTTCTCAATGCAGCGGATATAAAAAGGCTCACAACATACGCAGCGGCAATAAGCAAACATTTCCTAAAGGGAATATTCCTCATAACAAGGGTAAACATATGCCACCTGAAATATATGAGAAATGCAAGCAGACTATGTTTAAGAAAGGGCACACACCAGCCAATAGAATGAAAGTTGGTGAATATACATATACAACGGATGGATATCTTAAATTAAAAGTGAAGGATGAAGGAACACAGAATGAACGTTTTGTGTTCGTACATAGGAAAGTATGGGAAGAACATAATGGACCTATACCGCCAGGACATAAGATTATATTCCTTGATGGAAACAAGGATAACTGCGACATAAGCAATCTTGCTATGGTTGATAATGCAGAGGCACTTGAAATGTACAGAAGAAATCTAAGGACTGATGATACTGAGTTAACCAGGACAGGTCTTGCAGTTGCAAAGATAAATATAGCAGCGAGAAAACGAAAGAGAGGTGAGAAGTGATGGATATTCTTATGATGGCAGCAGCCATTGTTGTGGCAGCATTTATAGGTGCGCTGGTTATGTTTAGTGTGGTGTTTGCCATATTGCTTATAGCAATGTATATAACAAGTATAATCAGGTATATTTTTGGACCTGATATAGATGAGCATGGAAACTTACGTGAATGTATAGGCTGTAATGCTTACAGATACCGCCGGGATAAGGACCTGGAGCTTACAGAGCTGGAGTATTGCCAGAAGCGTTGCAGGGCATACAGGAGAGCACAGAAGAGATTAAGAAGGAGAACAGAGGATGATACAAATTAATTGTATATTTATTAATCTTAAACAGCAGGAGTGCAGGGCGTTGGATAAGTTGTATTGCGTATCAGAGGATAAATGCAGCTTCTGCAAGTTAAATAGTGAGTATAATCACGATGGAACCAGGAAGTCGGATATTAATGATGTGGAGGTAAGAAGATAATGAGATGGAATTCAATAGATGGAATATTACCAGAAGACAGCAGACCGGTATTGCTTTCTTTTCAGGGTTATAACACGCCTATGATTGGATATTGTGTATGTGATGAAAACGGCGCAACATTTTACACATATGATGGTGTTCCCTGCCTTAATAATGATCTATATGTTAATGCCTGGATGGAACTACCAACCGGATATAACGAAAGTTATATTAACACTTGCACGGATGAGGAACTTATGCAGCAGTATGCACATGTGCGGGTTTATGATATTGCAAAGGATACAGAGGTAAGAGCTGAGTATCAATGTATCGTAAATGAGATTGTGCATAGATTCTGTGAAAATAAAGGGATTAAAGAATATGCTTAGAAAGGTAATATATGACAGAGGAAATCAAAGCGATTAAAAAAGTTGCAAAAGAAATAGAAAAGGTCAGGGATAAGTATAAACCTAAGGCTGAGAAAGAACGCGCAAAGGTTGATAACATATATGTAACTGTTAAGGGAGAAAAATGTTACAGCGAAGATGATATTAATGACTGGTATGCTGCTGATTATATTACAAGTAAGGAATGTGACAAGTACATTGATAAACTGAATAAGAAAAGAGAAGAAAAAGCCGGACTGCAGAACGATCTTACAGAGAGTGAAAGAATTGTTAAGATATTTACCAATATAATTAATAATCTGTATGAAGAGGTTTTTAGTTTAAAACATCTTGAAGAACAGGAAATTAGGAAACGAGAGCGCTGGAAGATAGCACAGGAGCAGGGCTGTTCTTATGAGGAGTGGTTGAATCAGGAAGAGATAAGCAGACAATCAGAGGAGTATGAAAGGAGACAGTTAAATGATTAAGTGTGATAAGGGAAGCGTAGAGGCAGAAGGACAAGCAATATCTATATTAACAGAGTATTACATATTAACAATAGCACTTTATAAAAACTTAAAGGAAAATACAGATGAAGAGCATGCCAAGATGATTATGGATAAGACGTATAATGCAGCTATTGATTACTGTGATAATAATATTGTGAAAGATGAAAATGATGCTGATATGTTAAACAATTTTATTGAGAAAGCAGGGAAGGATATATGCAGAAAGTTGTAAGAACAGGTTTGCAAGGCAGGAATAGATAAAGAGATGAGAAGAAAGGCATTTGAGCGTGCAAAACAGGAGCATTGGCCTTGGTGTCAGTCAGGAGGAAATGATATTGAACGATAATGCATATAGCATAATAGGCAAAATAGCAATAGCAGCGGCTGTTTTATTATTACTTTGTAGTGTTAATTCCTGCGGAATATCTGCGACAAGACGAAGAAACAATATGAAATATATCGAAGAAGGTTACACATATGACATTAGTACAAAGATAGTTTACAGGGAATCACAGATATATAGCAGGGGCAAGACAGATTGTGTATATACAACGATGGTAAGCCCAGCAGGGAATTATTACAAGTATATTGATGGTGAGATGGTTGAGATAATAAAGGATGGTGAAAAATAAGATATGTGGATTGTAACAAAAAAGGACGGATCCGTGTTAGAGATTGACAGGGATAGTAACCTGATAGTTTATCTTAATACGGTGAGCAATGAATCGGATCTGGATGAAATAGTGAAGATTGAGAGGAAAGAATAAAGAGAGGCGGTATTGATGAAAATATATAAGATAACAAGAATAACAGATATTGTGTATGTAACAATCCTTAAAAACAAAATAGATAATACATATTCTTTTGTAAACCTATCTAAAGAGCATATTTGTCCTTGCAAATTTAAAAGTGAAAATGATGCGTTGAAAGACTTAAGGCAACAATTTGAAGAAGGGAAAATTGTTATAGTAGATGAAATAGGTACAGTCAGTATTTGAAAAACGAGGAAAGAAGAATGAGCAGGTTAATTGATGCGGATAAACTTATAAATATATTGAAAGACAGGGCAGAAAACGAAGCGATTTGTGGATATTTGACAGCCTATGATGTTACTAATAGCATTATAGATGAAATTGATGAGCAGCCAACAGCCGTAGATGTAGATAAGGTTGTTGAGCAGCTAGAAGAGGAGAGAAAGTTAGCATATGCAGATTTTAACAAGTATGTTGAAGAAGTAAGCCCTTGTCTTGATGCAGAATATGATGATAGCTTCCAAAGAGGTTTAGAAAGGGCGATTAGGATTGTAAAGAGAGGTGGTAAACATGAGACTGATTGATGCAGATAAATTAGAAAAGGAAATGCGGGGTGATTCATAATGCTAACATTGCCAATCAAAAAGAAGTGGTTTGATATGATTGCTTCAGGTGAGAAAAAAGAAGAATATAGGGAAATAAAAGAATATTACGAAATAAGACTCCAGAATCTGTTCGGAGCAATAACTATATATCCATCAAGTATTTTCTCACATAAAAGCGAATATGAGTTATTGCAAGGTGAGGCAGTACCTGAGGAGATAAGAAAAGACAGTGTTCAGGAGATTATTTTCCGTAATGGCTATTCAAAGAATTCTAAAGCGATAAAAGCAAGATGCAGACTACGGATTGGAAAAGGAAAAACAGAGTGGGGAGCTGAATCAGATAAACAGTATTATGTTTTAGAAATCCTGAATATTGAAGAGCTGGCAGCAGATAAGAATATTTTAAATAAGGTAGGCAACTTATATGGATAGGATATTAAATAAATGCCCTATATGTGGCAGCAAGTTACAATTAAGTGAATTAATGCAATTTACGCGGGACTATACAATTAAGAAAAATGGTAGGTTGTCTGCCAGAAGCACTAAATCTATTAATTGCCCTATGGAAGCAGCGTTTGTTGTGTGTACCTCATGTGATTTTGTCACAAATTGCGACGGAGAATATAGAGACTATGAGAGAAAAATACAGGTATATAGCAAAGATGGCGTAATGATGTATGATGAAAAAATTTTTTAATAAGAGAACAAAATGAGCAAAATATACATAAGCGGTCCAATAACCGGCATAGAAGATTATATGAAAAATTTTGACCAGGCAGAGAAAGAGCTTAAAAGTGTAGGCTTTAGTGTTGTTAATCCGGCAAAGATATTATCACAGATGCCAGAAGATACAAAGTATGAAGAGTATATGGATATGTCTATGATGATGTTAAGTATGTGTGACGGCATATATATGTTAAAAGGCTGGGAGAAGTCTACAGGAGCTAACAGAGAGTATGGATATGCATTAGCAAGCGATATGATAATTATGAGAGAGTTATGAAACAATGTATAGGTCAGTTAAAGTTTGAAGAGTGTATGACATTTAAAGAAAAGATGGAAAACCGAGGGTGGCATAATTGTTATGATGTAGAACCAGATGAGCCAGGAATATATCAGATTTACAGACGGAACGGAAGTAAAGGAGAGGCATACTACAAAGGTAATCATATATGGCAGCAGTTAAATAATAATGGCTGGGATTTTACTTGGTGGAGAGAGACGAAAGGAAGGTAATTATATTGAAAGAAGTTAAACATTACATATGTGAGATATGTGGAACAGAATATAATGATAAAACTAAAGCACAGCATTGTGAAAAGGGACATTGTAAGCCATTGGAAATAATAAAGGCACGCTATTTAAGTGCAGGTAATAACGCTAATGGGTATCCATTAGAAATAACAGTAAAGATGGCGGATGGCACAGAACAGAAGTACGAGAGATAGGTAGGTGTAGTGAGTGGAAGAACAGTACAATATCAAAGAAATATTGATACAGTATGAAGACTTGGTAAAGGAGAGAGAATCATTAAAAGAATCTATATCTCAGATAGAGAAAAGGATAAGTAAGATGGAGCAGGAAGGATATACTGTAATAGATAGTGTATCAGGCGGAAATGGTGGCAAGCAGCATTTCAAGATAGAAGGTTTCCCATATTCGGAGTATGATACTCAGATGGCATTATTGATGTTAAGAAAGTCGCAGCAGGAAGGTGTCCTGGAGAAGATAGAACAGCAGATAGCACTTGCAGAGCATTACATATACCAGATAAAGAGCAGCACTATGAGGAGGATGATTACGTACAGATACATTAACAAATATTCCTGGATAAAAGTTGCACATAGCATGGGAAAACATTATACTGCAGATGGATGCAGGATGGCTGTTGAAAGATTTTTGAAAGAAAAATAAAAGTCTGTTCGTTTTGTTCGTTCTGTTCGTTTTATATGTGGTAATATTTATCGTGGAACAGATGTAAGGTGCATTGTTTCACAGACATACGCGAGTCTGAATTTAATAATATCCCCGGTGGTGCTGGTGAGAGCTGGCACCATTACTCCTAAATTGATAATTATCCCCTCTTAAGGCACTGACGAAAGTTGGTGTCTTATTTTGTTGCTTTTTGATATATTTAGTCATATTATAAATAAAAAAGACAAGGGGGATTATATATGTCTAGAAAAGTAGTATTTTATACAATAACTATATATCAAAATGGAGTAAAGACAGATTATTCAATTATGAATTTATTTAGAAATATAAAAATAAATTTATTAGAATCAGAGAATAATACCGATAGAACAAGAGAAATTGATGGCAGAAAAATAAGACTATTTTCATATTATGAGTCACTTAATAATAATCAGATAGTGTTGCCTTTTGGACGAGATAAAGGTGGCAATAAACCATATGGTGTAGATAAAAAAGATAGACTAGAAGAAATACCAAGAGATTTATATGATGTAAATGCATTGGGATATGATAGTGAATATAATATTATGTTATTTACAACCAATCAAAATGGTCCAACAATCAAAAATGTTGAGCAGTATTTAAATTCTTGTATAAGCAGTACGGCTGGTATTAATTTGAGAATTGAACCGATAGAATATAATACTGGAATAGAAAAAGTTAGAAATGCAGAATTGGTGAAGTCGATTACTTTTAGTTTAGACTTAGGACAATCATTAAATGCATATTATAATCGTCAGATAGATGATAATACTGGAGCACCATCATTAGTAGAAGCTTTCAGAAATTTTGCTGAAACTGCTCATAGTGAAGGTGATAGTAGATTGTTATCATTAAAAATGTCATTGGGACATACAAGAAGAGATGCAACGCTTAATAAGGAAAGTATTCTATATCTGATAGAACAGATAAATATTGATTCGGGATTTGTTAAAGAGATTAGAGTAGATTATAAAAATGGCACAGAGGAAAAATTGGATTTTGCAACTTTAAAAGATACAAAATTATTGTTATCACATAATTGTACTTGTGCTGGTAGTCAAGTTGCACCACAGGAATTATTGAATAATTTTGATGGCGCAATAGAAAATAGAATTAGAGAAATAACAAGTCATATGAGAGTATTTAATCAAGATAAAAGACCGTATGCTGGTGGTGATATTTCTATAGTTGTAAACGTATAGTATTATACGAGGTGAGATTTAATATGAGAAAAAACCCAGAAGATATTAAAGAATTTTTAAAAAATATAAAGTTGGAAATAGTTATAGTGATTGTGTATATTGTATTATACATTATAAAAAATAAATGTCATTTATCAGAGCTGATTAATTTACAATCTTATTTTACACAGGACAGATTAAATGGTGTGGCAACATTTTTTGCTATAACTATAGCAACATATATAGCTGTAGTAACAATATTAGCCACTACAGAAATTGGTATTAGTAAAAGAATGTTAGAACAGCGGTTAGATAAGCCGCTAATTAATGTAATAATGTTTGGGGTTATTGAAAATTTTATTGCTGTTGCATTGTCTATATTTATGCCAAGTAGTGAAGTTGTATATGAATTAATAGCCTTATTTATTATCTTGTCATTATGTTCATTTGCTAAGTTTATAATATTGCTTATAACTATATTTAAAGTAAATATGAATGAAATGGCAAAATCGATAGATGATAAAGAAAAATATGAAAATGATTTAATTGCGGAATTAAAAAAAATTTCTATGTATTGTAAAAAAAATAATGAAAATAAATAAATTATCTTAATAAAAGAGACACCAATTATGCTGGTGTCTTTTATTATGCCAGAAAGGAGCTGATTGTATGGCATTAACAGATAAACAGAAGCGATTCTGTGAAGAATACCTTATAGACCTTAATGCCACACAGGCAGCTATCAGGGCAGGGTATTCACCGAAAACAGCAGAACAGACGGCATCAAGACTGTTAAGAAATGTTAAGGTGCAGGAATATATAGCAAAAAGACAAAAAGAGCTATCAAGGAGTACAGAGATAACCCAGGAGAGAGTTATCAAGGAGCTTGCCTTGATAGCTTTTTCTAATAATGCGGATTATGCACATGTGGTTGAAAAGAAGATGCAAGTAGAAGCGGATGGAGCACTTGTGGATGTACTGGATAAAGATGGTAATCCTGTTATGTATAGAACAGTAGAGCCGGTGCTTACAGAAGAACTTACAGAGGAACAGAAAAGAGCTCTTGCTGTTATCAAGAAGGGTAGAGATGGATTAGAAGTTAAGTCCTGTGACAAGGTTAAGGCCTTAGAGCTTCTTGGCAAGCATTTAGGCATCTTTACAGACAAGATAGAAGCCAATGTAAACGATACAACCAGGAGCGAGCTTTCAGAGCTTCTTGCACAGCGTAAAGCAAGGGGTGAGCCAGATGCTTCTAAGTGATAAGTACTGGGATTACATAGACACACCTGCAAGAGCAGAGTTCTTAGAGGGTTCAACTGCCTCCGGAAAGACAACAACAGTGGCTGTTAAGTTCATTATGAATGTAGCTGAATCAGATATGAAGCTGCATGTTATAGCCGGTAATACAACAGGTGTTATTGAGAAGAATATAATAAATGCTGATATGGGATTGCTGCAGATATTTCCCAATCTTGAATACTGTGGTAATGGCGATAAAGAAAATAAACTTCCGCATATTAAATTCAAAACTGGCAGCAGTACCAAGATAATATATATTCTCGGTTACGATAATGCCAGCAAGTGGAAGAATGCCTTGGGTTCACAGTTTGGATGTGTGTGGGTAGATGAGTGCAATACAGCTAATATAGACTTCATACGAGAGATATTCGGACGTTCTGAATACTTTGTAGGTACACTTAATCCGGATGCACCTACATTACCCATATATTCAGAGTACATCAATCACGCAAGACCGATTGATAAGTACAAGGCAGATGTGCCGGAAGAGATATGGAAGGACCTTAACGGTTGTGAGCCTATTAAAGACTGGGTATATTGGTTCTTCACATTTGAAGATAATATATCCATGACACCAGAGAAGATAGAACAGAAAAAAATGAGCTATCCTCCTGGCACTAAGATATATAAAAACAAGATATTAGGATTACGAGGCAAGGCTACCGGTCTTGTCTTTTCTAATTTCTGCAATAGGCATATCATTACCAGAGATCAGGCAAAGTCATACATCAGACGTGAGGTTGATGAAATGCAGGGCGAATATTTCATAATATTCACCAGCGGACTTGATACAGCTTATTCAACCAAGAGCCCGGATACGATTGCTATGTCCTTTATGGGAATAACAAACAAGGGCAAGCTGATAGTGCTGGATGAAAAGGTGTATAACAATGCAGAACTTGATATACCAATAGCTCCGTCTGATACGGTAAGGAATTACATTGACTTCCTGGAGCGTAACAGAAAAGAATGGGGTGGAATGTCAAAGAATGTGTTTATAGATAACGCTGATCAGGCAACGATAACAGAGTTTGCCAAGTACAAGAGAGAACACATTGACTGCCAGTATATATTTAACAATGCGTATAAGAAAGTAACCATAATAGATAGAATTAACTTACAGCTTGGCTGGATGTCTTTTAATGATGAAAAGGGCAGAGAGCCAAGCTTTTATATTGTCGATACGTGCACGAATTACAAGACAGAGTTAGAAACGTATTCGTGGCTTGAAGATAAGGACTGTGAGCCTGAGGATGGCAATGACCATATGGTAAACAGCGTACAGTATGGCTGGATTCCTTATCGAAGCAGGATAGGTATAGAGAATAAGACATAATTCCAGATAGGAGAGTGAGAGAGGTGAACATATTTACAAGTATGGCAGAGAAGATAAAAACAGGAATAAGAACGTGGCTGCACATCCAGCCGGCTGTTAATGGATCCATAAGCATACAGGAAACTCTTGATTACGAGGGAAATGCCATAAAGAACAAGATATGGTACAGAGGTGAGAGTGAAGAACTGTCACAGCTATACAGCCAGATAGATGGTAACAAGACAAGGTTCTGGTCTGCATCCTGTACGATAGGTATGGAGATAAGAAAAATACACGTGGGTCTCCCTGCTATGTTATGCGATATGCTGGCCAGTATAGTAACAGATGATATGAATTTAATAGATGCTGGCAGCAGGCAGACAGAATGGGATAAGATAGCAGAGGAAAATGATTTCATTGAGCTAGTTAAGCAGGCAATAACAGAAACGCTTTATATCGGGGATGGAGCCTTCAAGATATCGTTCGATACGAACCTTAGCAAGTATCCTATATTGGAATTCTACTCTGGTGATAAGACAGAGATTATCAGGGACAGGGGAAGAGTTAAGGAGATAGTGTTTAAGACAGTGTATAACGTCCAGAGGCAGGAATATGTATTACTTGAACATTATGGCATAGGCTACATACATTATGAGCTTACAAGAGGCAGCAGGGAATATGATTTAAGTGTTATACCGGAGCTGGCACATCTTAGTGATGTTACCTGGAATGACAAGTTTATAATGGCTGTTCCTCTTATGTTCTATAAGTCAGCCAAGTATAAAGGACGAGGCAAGAGCATATTTGATGCAAAGATAGATAACTTTGATGCGCTGGATGAAGCATGGTCACAATGGATGGATGCCTTAAGGAAGAATAGAACAAAGGAATATATACCGGAGAATATGCTGCCAAGAAGTCCAATAGATGGAAAAGTGCTAAAGCCTAATGCTTTTGATAATGCCTATATACAAACAGATGGCAGCATGGCAGAAGGTACAGTTAATAAGATAGAGCTTGTACAGGGCGATATCCCACACGAAAGTTATCTTGCAACATATATCACAGCGCTGGACCTTTGTTTACAGGGGATTATGAGCCCATCAACTTTAGGCATAGATGTTAAGAAGCTGGATAATGCGGAGGCACAGAGGGAGAAAGAGAAAGCAACGCTTTACAGCAGAAATAACATTGTAGAGCAGCTTCAGAAGGTTCTTCCAAAGCTCGTTACAGCAACATTTAATGCCATAGACACGCTTAATAAGACAGCTATCAAGGATATAGATATTGATGTTACATTTGGCGAATATGCTAACCCATCCTTTGAAAGCCAGGTAGAAACGGTCAGCAAGGCTAAGCAGGGCGGTATTATGAGCATAGAGGCATCTGTTGATGAGCTGTATGGAGATACCAAGGATGATGAATGGAAGCAGGAAGAGATAGCAAGGCTTAAGGCTGAGCAGGGTATATCTGATATGGAAGAGCCGGCACTTAATATGGAATCAGATGGCTTCTCAGTTGATGGCGCTGATAACAGTTTCACAGGTTTTGATAACAAGTGAGGTAGCTTATGGCACTTAACACAGATTATGACATAGAGAAAGCCTTTAGAGCTATAGAAGATGAGCTGATAGCTTCAATGATACGAAATCTTGACAGACACAGAGCGGAAGAAGATGAACTTGGATTCAACTGGACACAATGGCAGGTAGAACAGCTTAAAGCCTTAGAAAAATATAAAGCAGATAACAAGACACGTTTTGCGGGCAGATTCAGCGATATAAACAGTTCAATTGATGCAATGATATTTACAGCAAGGCAGACAGGCGGCACAGAGCAGGAACAGAAGATATTAAGAGCATTGAAAAAGGGATTAAAAGCATCCAAGGTGTCACAAGGCACTGAGGGTGCTTTTTTCAAGCTTAACACAAGAAAGCTTAATGCCCTGATTAAAGCTACGAAGTCAGATTTTAACAGGGCGGAAAAAGCAATGCTTAGAATGTCGGAAGATAAATACCGGCAGATAATATTCAATGCTCAGGTGTATGCGAATACGGGTGCAGGAACATATGAGAAGGCAGTTGATATGGCGACAAAGGATTTCCTTAAAGCAGGTATCAACTGTATTGAATATGCGAATGGCGCAAGGCATACTATGAAAGATTATGCTAAGATGGCAATTCAGACAGCCAATAAGCGTGCATATCTGACCGGAGAAGGCGAAATGAGACAATCATGGGGAATTAGTACAGTTATCATGAATAAGCGTGCTAATGCCTGCCCTAAGTGCCTTCCGTTTGTTGGCAAGGTGCTGATAGATGATGTATGGAGTGGCGGTAAGGCATCTGATGGTCCTTATCCGCTTATGTCATCTGCAATAGCGGCTGGGTTATACCATCCAAATTGCAAAGATGTACATACAACATACTTCCCTGAACTTGATGATGAGCCTGATAGCAAGTTTTCCAAGAAAGAGCTTGAGCAGGTTAAGGAAGATTACAAGCAGGACCAGAAGCAGCAGTATGCAGGCAGGATGATTGAGCAGTTTGATAGGCTGTCTAGGTATTCCTTAGACTCAGATAACAAGAAAGTGTATGCGGCGAGGAAGAAACAATGGGAGAATGTAGTTGCAAATGGACAGAAGAATGATATAATGGAATCAGACTTAAGTACATTCAAATGCAAGTTAAGGAATGATTCAGATATAGAAAAAGAATATTATAATATTCTTAAAGAAAAGTTTTCACATGGAAATAAAGCCGCTAAGCACCTATTTGCTAAGTATGCAGGCGGTGAAACAATAGATGTATCAATGTATGAAGGTACTGCACATTTTAATACCAAAACAAAGAAAATATCTATGCATTATAAAGCTGATATGAGTAATATAAGAGGTGCAGGGACTACTTGGTATCATGAACATGGACATTTGATAGATGATTCACTTGGTATGGTATCGAGGGACGAACATTTTAAAGAATTACTAGAACAGGACACATTCCAATATAGAATAAAATATGGAAAAGAGCATAATTTAAAAACATATGACAAAGTAGATAGAGCAATTAGTAATGATTTACAAGATATAAGAAGACATTCTGCTGTATCGGACTTATTAGATGGATTAACAAAAGGGAATATTAAAGGTTGTGCAGGGCATAGTATTGATTACTGGGACAATCAAGAAAATATTGCATCGGAAGCTTTTGCACATATGTTTGAAGCACAATTTGACGAGGTGCATTATAAAGAGATGCAGAAATATTTTCCCAAATCATTAGAGTATTTTGAAAAGAAATTGAAGGAGGTAGCAAGGTGATAAAGAAACTAAAAGATGCAAGAATAAAATTCGTGAATCATTTTAAATATTCTCCAGAGTTCCCTCCTGATTTATATTTTGACCAAGAAGAATATGCTGAATTATTGTTGAAATGCATAGAAGATGATTTTGATTATACAATTGAGAAATATGGAACAGTAGTGCCAAAGAAAATGCCAAGACCAGAAATAATATGGGATTAACAGCCACCAGTCGAGAGATTGGTGGTATTTTTATACCCAATTTTAAGAAAGTGAGGATAAAAGCATGGATTTTGGAGAAGCAATTAAATTATTAAAAGAAGGAAAAAAGGTAGCGCGTGCAGGTTGGAATGGCAAGAATCAGTATATTGAATTAGCAACCTGCATAAGTTATAAGAATGTAGCAGGAGAGATAGTAAACTGTGAGCATGAAGCAATAGGGAATAAGGCAATTGCATTTGTTGGAACATCAGGGATACAGATGGGATGGCTTGCATCACAGGCAGATATTCTTGCTGAAGATTGGAATACAGTTAATTAAGTTTAAGTTGCACCGGTGCAACACAATTTAATATTAGTTATTAAGCACACATGGCAATACGCTGTGCGTGCTATTTTTATGCCCAAAACTTAATGGCACTAAACTTTAGGAAAATGCCGACGGGCGGTAAACGGAAGAAAGGAGATAGAGTGATGAGAAAGACATTACCTATTAATTTACAGTTCTTCGCTGAGGGCGGAGATGGTAACGGCGACCAGAACGCTGGAAGCAACAACAACGGACAGGCAGGACAGCAGGGGGGTCAGAATAATCAGCAGGCGGCTGGAATTGACTATGACAAAATACAGAGCATGTTAGACACCGCAACTGCCAAGAAAGAAAATGCTGTGCTTAAAAGCTATTTCCAGCAGCAGGGACTATCCGAGGAGGAAGTAAGCCAGGCTATTGCAACATTTAAGCAGAATAAACAGCAGCAGGTAGAACAGCAGCAGAACGCTAATGCTAATCTTCAGAATGAAGTAACAACAGCGCAGAAAGATGCTGAACAGGCTCGTATAGAGCTAGCGGCTACACAGGTAGCAATGACACTTGGTATTAATGCCAAGACACTTCCATATGTGCTTAAGATGGCTGATTTCAGCAAGGCAAAGGGCACAGATGGAAAGATATCAGAGGACAATGTTAAAGCTGCACTTGAACAGGTTCTTAAGGATGTACCTGCACTTAAGCCAAGCACAGAGAACAATGAGGGATTCCAGATTGGCGCAGGGCAGCAGACTAATGGCCAGCAGTCTTCTGCAGGTAGCAATGTAAATGTTCCTACAAAGAGATGGAACAGATTCAATTAAGAAAGGTTAAAAAGGTAAAATAATATGCCAAATTTAAATTATGCAGAACAGTGGAGTCCTGAATTATTAGCAATTCTTATTCAGGGCACACTTACATCACCATTTGTTACAACTAATGTAAGATGGTTAGATGCTAAGACATTTCATTTCACACAGATGAGTGTAAGTGGCTATAAGAACCACAAGAGAACAGGTGGCTGGAACACAGGTGAGTATAACCAGAAGGATGTTCCTTATACAGTAACTCACGATAGAGATGTTCAGTTTATGGTAGATAAGGCAGATGTTGATGAAACTAATCAGACAGCATCTATCCAGAATATCTCACGTATCTTTGAACAGACACAGGTTGTTCCTGAGACAGATGCATTATTCTTCTCTAGGGTTGCACAGGCAGCACAGAAGACAGCTTTATATCATTCTGAAACAGCAGGTACAGAATACACAGTAGAGAACACATTCTCTAAGTTAAAGGCTATCCTTGCAAAGGGAAAGCTTAGAAGATATAAGGCTAACGGAAGTCTTCTCATGTACGTATCATCAGATATTATGGATAATCTGGAGATGTCTAAGGAGTTCGCACGCAAGATTGAGATGACTCAGATTGCAGAAGGCGGTCTTGGTATCGAGACAAGAGTGACAGATATTGATGGTGTAACTCTTATGGAAGTTGTAGATGATGAAAGATTCTACGACAGATTCGACTGGGATGTTGAAGAGGGTGGTTTTGCACCACTTAAGTCTAAGTATGTGTTAACAACAGACGAAAGTAAGACAGAAGGTAAGACATATTATGAGAAGAAGGGTGAAGGACAGTACACAGTTGTTGCTAAGCCTACATCTACTCCTAAAACAACAGGATATTATGAGAAGACTGTTCAGGGTTCTCACAAGATTAATGTTCTTGTAGCCTGTGGTCAGACATGCAAGACAGTACCTAAGATTTCATCAATCTATTACTTTGCACCAGGAGCACATACAGAAGGTGACGGATACCTTTACCAGAACCGCCAGTTAAGTGATACATTCGTATTCCCTAATGGTAAGGATGGTAATATCGATTCCATATTCGTTGATGTGGATCCAGCTGAAGAAGTAGAAAAAGAAGAGTAAGCCTATGAAGGTATATGCAAGTAAAGAGCAGTACCTGAGTGAACATAATCTGATTCCAGAAGAGCAGATTGAGATACGATTAAAGCAGGCGAGTCGGCATATCGATTCGCTGACCTTTAATCGTATAACAGCAAGAGGCTTTAATAATCTGACAGAGTTCCAGCAGGCTATTGTAATAGATGTATGCTGTGATATGGCTGATTTTGAGTATGAGAATGAAGACATGATTAATTGTGTCTTGCAGAATTATGCTGTAAATGGAGTATCTATGCAGTTTGGCAGCAGTTGGAATGTTCTTGTGCAGAATGGAATTGCTGTAAAGCGTGATACATACCGGGTGCTTTGTCAGACAGGCTTGTGCTGCTTAAGTCTGGGGGTGTGAGTATGAGATACCCTTGCTTGATATTAAAGAGCATGTGTAAAACAGAAATACATGTAGAGATAGAGCAGGAAGGCAGAAATGTCTATGGAGAGCCTCTTGAGCCTGTTATATGGGATGGCTTATGTAACTATCAGGACAGCGGCAAGACCGTATTAACGGCAGAAAAGGTTCTTATACAACTTGAAGGATGTGCTTTGATACCTGGAGATATTGCACCGGAGCTTCCTGTTATTACTAAAGGTGATATAAAGGTGTTCGGTGTAACAAGGCATATATACAAGGGTACGAAGTGTCGTAATCCGGATGGTACGGTTAATTATGTAAGATTGGATGTGATGTAATGGCAAAGAATGTTAAGTCAACAGTTAAGCTTAATATGCCTGTGGTGAGAAGACTTACGGCAGCAGCACAGGTGTCATTGGCACAGACTGCAGAAGCTATACATACAGATGTTGTTCAAAGGCAGGTAATGCCTAGAGATACAGGTACATTACAGAATGAGAGCACGTTTGTATATACACAGGATATTGCAAATGGTAAGGTGGAGCTTATATCAAGCACGCCTTATGCAAGAAGATTGTACTATCATCCGGAATACAACTTCCACCAGTCACCTTGGACTGATGAAAGCGGTAAGAGGCACGAGGGTAATGCCAATGCAAAAGGCAGATGGCTTGATGATTACCTTAAAGGCGGTAAGAAACAGAATTTTGCCAAGAATGCTTTTGCTAAGCTGTATAAGAGGAATGCGTGGTTGTGATGTTAGGAATAGGTGATGTAAGAGATTATATAGCAGGTCTTGGTATTGCAGACAATACTAACGTGTATTGCGGAAAATTAGACGACAAAAAGAATAAGAGCATAGGTGTTTACAATAATAACAGGCAAAGACCTGTGCAGATGGCGGTAGGCGGCTTAAATAACAGCTCTTATCGTATTAAGTCTGTAAGCATATTGGTTCATTGGAACACGAGTGTAAGAGACACAGAGAAGACCGCAGAACAGCTCTACAATATGCTTAGGGATATGAACCATATTACAATCAATGATACTAAAGTGTTCTTCACTAAAATGCTGGTTGATGAGCCTGTTGATGTAGGGACAGATGATAAAGGTATCTTTGAGAGTGTAATAGAATTAGATATTTATTATGAAAGGTAGGTAAAAGCATGGCACAGAATACTAAATTAGCCGGATATAATGCGGGTGCTACTCCGCTTGAAGGTGTAAATCCGGTACATACAATTCAGTTTGGAATTTGTATCACGGGAAGAAAAAAATCAGATACTCCGGAAACGATAGAAACTAAAGTGGTGAGAGATGCGGAAAGTCTTAGCATTTCAGTTGATGGAACTATTGAAGAATGGAATCCAATGGACCAGGCAGGCTGGGTTAGACGTCTTATGACAGGAAAATCGCTTGGAATGTCAATGGGTGGTAAACGTAACTATGGAGATGAGGGAAATGACTATGTGGCAGGTCTTGCTTACAAAACAGGGCAGGACTGTAACTCGTGGGTATCTATTATATTTCCGAATCTTGATCAGCTTCTTATTCCTGCAGTCATCAATGTAACATCACTTGGTGGTGATTCTACAAGTATTGATGCACTTGAGTGGGAAGCACAGTCAGATGGAAAACCAACATATATTGAGTATAGCCCAGAATAAGGAGATGAAAAATAATGGCAAATAAAACAGATTTTCAGGTAGTAGATATTTCAATGAAGATTACAAATCAATTACCAAAAGTTATCATTACAGATGAGCTTATGGTTACTGTAAATAACAGAAAAAATAATATTCTTAATATTCAGGCAATGGCACAGGAATTTGAGAAGAAAAAGGGAGATGAGATGGCATTTATGACAAAGGGGCTTGAGATGCTTGTAGGAGCTTCTGCAACAGCTAAAATTGAAGAGATGGATTTACCGCTTCCTGAATATAAGATGCTGTACGAGACAATAATGGGAGTCGCTACAGGTACATACGGGGAGGAGCAGACACCCTCAAGGTGAAACATACTATGATTTGTTCGATGATTGGGAACTTGTAGAATCAAGTTTTCTTTCACAATATGGCATACGCTTGCGAAAAGATGATGATATGTCATGGTCCGAGTTTTGCTCTTTGTTATCAGGAATAATGCCAGAGACTCCGCTTGGAAGAGTTGTGAGCATACGGGCAGAAAAAGACCCGAAAATTATAAAGAATTTTACAAAAGAGCAAAAGAAGATTCGTAATGACTGGATTATAAGAAGAAATAAAAAGTTAATGAAAAATCCAAAAGCGTATAACGAATATTGGAATAATTTCCAAAAATGGGCTAAAGCTGCTTTCTCAAAGTAGAGAGCAGCTTTTTTAATGCCAGAAAGGAGATAATATGTCAGATGTAGTAGGTCAGATAGCTCTGGAACTTGGCATAGACAGTTCGCAGATAGTTAACCAGCTTACAGGTGCTTCTAATAAAGCATCTAAACAAGCAACATCCATATTCTCCGGTATGGGAAAGAAGATAGCTGGGGCTTTAAGCATTGCAGCATTAGCTAAATTTACAAAAGATTGCATAGAAGTCGGTTCTAATGTAACAGAAGTACAGAATGTTGTAGATACGGCATTTAAGGATCTTGCGGGTTCGGCAGATGAATGGGCTTCTAATGCCATGACGAATTTCGGATTGTCGGAATTGTCAGCCAAAAAGTATATGGGTGTATTTGGTCAGATGAGTAACGCTATGGGTATTACCGGACAAGCAGCACTTGATATGGCTGAAAATGTCACAGGATTAACCGGTGATGTTGCATCATTTTACAATCTTAGTACGGATGAAGCATATACAAAGCTGAAATCTATCTGGACTGGTGAGACTGAAACGCTCAAGGACTTGGGCGTGATTATGACTCAGACTAACTTAGACCAGTATGCACTTAATAACGGCTTCGGTAAAACTACAGCCAAGATGACAGAGCAGGAAAAAGTAATGCTGCGTTATCAGTATGTTACAAGTGCTTTGTCCAATGCCACAGGAGACTTTGTTAAAACACAGGATTCCTGGGCGAATCAGACAAGAATACTTACATTAAGGTTTCAGCAGTTAAAGGCTAGTCTAGGTAAAGGCTTCATAGCATTGTTTACACCTATTCTGCGTGGCTTTAACAACTTGCTGGCAGGATTACAGAAGGTTGCGGATGGCTTTGCCAGCTTTGTGCAAATGCTCACAGGAGCAGATGTATCAACCTCTATGGGTTCGATAAGTTCGGATATAGCTGGTATAGGAGATGATGCATCCAGCGCAGCGGATAATGTAGGTGATATAGGAAGTGCAGCCAAGAAGACTGCTAAAGATATAGAAAAGTCGCTTGCAGGATTTGACCAGATAAATAAGCTGACAGAGCCAACAGATGATAGTTCTGATTCAAGCGGTAGTACAGGTGGAACATCTTCAGGAATCGGAAGCGTTGACCTTGTACCAGATGTGAGTGGAAGTACATCTAATGTTTCTAGTGCAATATCTGATATGGCAGATAAAGTCAAGAAAGCATTAGAGCCACTTAAAGCAATATACTTTGATAATCTGATAACATCTCTTGATAACCTTAAGAGAGCTGCACAACCATTAACAGATAAGTTGTTCGCTGGATTGGAATGGGCTTATTACAATATATTTGTTCCTTTGGCTAAGTGGACTATAGAAGATTTGCTTCCGGCATTTCTTGATGTATTAGCAGGCTGTTTAGATGTACTGAATAGCGCGTTAGATGCATTGAAGCCATTGTGGATGTGGGCCTGGGATAATTTCCTTGAGCCTGTGGCGAGTTGGACTGGTGGAGTGATTGTTGATGTTCTGAAAGGATTGGCATCTGCATTAGATGGTATATCTGATTGGATAAAGGATAATCAAGGTCCATTTGATGCAATAGTGATAACAATAGGAGCATTTGCAGCAGCTTGGAAAGCGGTAGACTTAGCCGAGTTTCTTATGAATGCTGGCGGTGTTGTCGGATTGCTCAGTAAACTTAAGGATGCAACTTGGGGCTGTGTAACAGCTAAGATAGCAGATAAGCTTGAAACAGTTCAGCTTTGTGCTATGTATGCAAAAGATTTTATTGTAAATATGGCATTGGCAACAAAGGAATTAGTTTCTCAGGCCATACAATGGGGAATATCAACGGCATCTAAAGTAGCAGATACAGCAGCCACAGCAGCACATACAGCGGCTACATGGTTAGCCACAGCAGCTACAACAGCATTTGGTGTTGCTATGTCTGTATTAACAAGTCCTATAACATTAGTTATTGTAGCTTTAGCAGCGTTAGGAGTTGCTATATACGAATTAGTAAAACATTGGGATGTAGTTAAGGATGCAGCAGGAAAATGTTGGGATTGGATTACTGATAAATGGTGCAAAGCAGGTGATTGGTTCAAAGGCATATGGCAGGATATAAAGTCTGCATTTTCTTCATTTGATAACTGGTTACAGAATATTTTTAACATAGATTTTTCAGATAGCTTCGGCTTTATAGGCGATATAATAAATGCTTATTTGCAAAATGTTTCTAATATATTTGGTGACGTAAAGCAGATATTTGGTGGATTGATTGACTTTATTGCTGGGGTATTTTCAGGCGATTGGTCTGAAGCCTGGAATGGCATTGTGGATGCCTTTGGTGGAATATTCTCTTTAATTGCAGACATAGCCAAAGGACCTATTAATATGGTAATCGGACTTATAAATGGTATGCTTGATGGATTAGAAAGTGGTATTAACTGGATAGTCCGCAGGGTGAATGCTTTAAGCTTTGATGTACCGGATTGGGTACCGGTTATAGGTGGTGACCATTTCGGGTTTGATTTACCGGAAGTTGGATTTGGCAGTATTCCATACCTTGCAGAAGGTGGATATGTAAAGCCAAACACTCCACAGCTTGCAATGATTGGTGATAATAAACACCAGGGAGAAGTTGTTGCACCTGAGGATAAATTGCTTGAAATGGCACAAAAGGCAGCAGATATGGCATCTAGTGCTGAACTGTTAGCCGAAGCTATAAGTATTCTTAAGCAGATCCTTAAGATACTGGAAACATTAGATCTTGATATACAGTTAGATGGAAAGAGCCTTAAGAAGTATGTAGTTGATAAGATTAACGAGCATACAAAGCAGACAGGAAAATGTGAGATTATAACTTAACAAGGATGTGATGAATTGATACTAAGATGTGACAATCAGGAGCTTCCGGCTCCTGTGTCCGTCAAAGTGGATGATGAGATTATATGGTCTTCTTCAACAGGACGAGCACTTGACGGAACAATGTTAGGTGATGTAGTTGCTGAAAAGAAGACCTTATCTATATCCTGGGGAGTTCTTCAGGAAGATGAGCTGGTTCTTATTAAGAGTAAGCTTGTTGCCGGATTCTTCCCAATAACATTTCATGATGATGGACAGGATATAACAATAACAAGTTACAGAGGTACACTAAGCAAGGAAGTAATAGGGGAGCTTGATGATGGTATTTTCTATTACAGAAGTGCAAGTGTGTCGATTATTCAGCAGTAAGGAGATCATATGAAACAGACATTAAAGGTTAGTGATATAAGAAACAAGGCAGTAGAGTTACAGGGGATTAACGGACATTTTCCTGTAAAGCTTAATTATGCTATTGCAAAGAATTTAAAGGAGCTTATAGCAGAGTGTGAAACTGCAGCAGCACAGAATCAGAAAGTCCTTGATGAGAAGGCATCCAAGGATAAGAATGGGGCGTATGTATTTAAAGATAATGAGATAGAATTTCCAGATGAGAAAACAAAGAAGGAAGCGCTTAAGGAGCTTAATGATATCTCTAATCTTGAGATAGAAGTTGAGATTATGATGGTACCAATGAGTGTACTTGAAATGTGTGATACAGAGAAGTACGATACACCAACACCAAAGGAAATGGCAGCATTAGAATTTATGATAGGAGAATAGCCTATGTATAACAATGTAACAGATGCATTTAAAACGATGATAAGAAGTCCGTCAAGAACATTCAGAGGCAGACTTAAGATAAATGATAAGTGGATATATGCTAACTTTAAGAAGCTTAGCTATGAAACTTCAAGCAGTAGTGAAGAATACCTGCAGTTAGGATCTGCAGTATCGGCAAAGATTGAACTTAGTATTAAGAGAATAGATGAGCTGTTTGAGAATACAGAGATACCGATAGAGATAGGATTGAAGCTGCCAAGTGGAAAGTATGAATACATTCCAGTTGGCTTTTTTACTGCTGAACATCCAACAAATGACCAGGCAACTACAACATTTACAGCATATGACAGAATGATGAAAACAACAGGGTTATATGTATCTAATCTAACATATCCTGCAAGTGCTGTATCTGTTCTGAATGAGATAAGCGCCGGCTGTGGTGTTCCTGTGGATGTAAGTAATATAGATTCTTCGATAATGATATCAACAAAGCCTGCGGGATATACATACAGGGAAATGATAGGATATATCGCTTCTATGGCAGGTGGCTTTGCATGTGTCGATAGAACAGGAACTATTGTTATTAAGTGGTATTTAGATGTGGATTATAAGCTGGATGTGACAAGGATAATGAGCTTTGAGAAAGATGAAAGCAATTATAATCTGGAAAAGTTATCATGTAATGTTGATAACTCTACAACTTTAACATCTGGCGGTGGAATACTTGGTGTTACATTTGATAATCCATTTATGACACAGGACAGGCTTGATAATATCTTTAAGAAGCTTAGTGGTTTCAGTTACAGAGGTGCATCTGTTAAGACATTAGGAGATGTTCGACTGGATCCGTGGGATATGATTACTGTGGAAGATGGTGAAGATACCTACAAGGTGCCTGTGATGAACATCCAGCAGGAATATGATGGTGGTCTTACTATGACTATAACATCTTATGGCAAGACACAGACAGAGCAGGAAGTTGACTTTAAAGGACCGACAACACAGCAGAATGAGAGAATATATTCTGATTTGATATTGGCAAAGGAGCTTATAGCTAATAAAGTAGATGCAGAATGGGTTAAGACTAATACAGTACAGGCAGAAACAATTGTATCTATTAACAATGAGTTACAGAATATATATAATAATTATTTAAAATCAGAGACAGCAGATATTAAATATGCAAACATAGACTTCTCCAATATCGGAAAAGCAGCAATGGAATATTTCTATGCTCATTCCGGTCTTATAAAGAATGTCGTTGTTGGTGACCAGAAGATAACCGGAGAACTTATAGGTGTTACCCTAAAAGGTGATTTGATAGAGGGAAATACCATTGTTGCTGAAAAATTGGTGATAAAGGGTGACGATGGTCTTTATTACAAACTTAACACCGATGGTATGGGTGTTGAGGCAGAACAAACTGAATATAACAGCTTAAATGGTAGTATTATTCGTGCTAAGTCAATCACAGCAACAAAGATTGCGGTGGATGATTTGGTTGCGTTTGATGCTACCATTGCTGGTTTTAACATAACTGACGAAGCTATATATTCGGGTGTAAAGGAATCGGCACTTAATACCACAAGAGGTATATATCTTGGTAAAGATGGACAGCTCGCATTCGGTGACGGCAATAATTATCTGAGATTCTACAAAGATTCATCAGGTAGATATAAGCTAGAAATATCAGCCGAAAGTATGAATTTTTCAAGTACAGGCGCGAGTGTGGAAGATACTATCAATGACATTAACAATAAGGTTAATTCTGTAGTGTCTGTTGAAAAATCAGAGGTAACATACCAGGTTGGAACAAGTGGAACAGTAAAACCAACAGGTGCATGGTTAAAAGATATGCCGAGTGTAAAGGCAGGACATTTTTTATGGACGCGAACACTTATAACATATTCTGATAAGTCTGTAACGGAGTTGTTCAGCGTAAGTTCCATGGGTACTAAAGGTGAAAAAGGAGACCAGGGAATACCAGGACCTAGGGGGGAAACTGGTGCCACAGGAATTGGTGTTAAATCAACCGCAGTGACATATCAGGTATCGTCATCAGGCACAACAGCTCCTACAGGAACCTGGAGTACGTCAGTCCCTTCAGTATCAGCAGGGCAATTTCTGTGGACCAGGACAATAATAACATATTCGAATAATACAACATCTACGTTATATTCAGTGGGACGTAATGGCACTAATGGTGTGAACGGTACTAATGGAACTAATGGTCAAAATGGTAAAAGTATAGGGCAGGTGGTAAATTACTATTTAGCCACAAATACATCTTCTAATGTAACAGCATCAACTTCTGGATGGACAACAACAGTTCAGTCAGTATCATCGAGTAAAAAATATCTTTGGAATTATGAGGTGGTTAAGTATACAGACGGTACAATCGCTAGTACAACAGCGCCATGTATTATAGGTTCTTATGGTGACACCGGAGCAAAGGGTGATAAAGGAGCTAAAGGCGACACTGGAGCGGCTGGTAAAAATGCTACATATATTACCGTAACTGGTTCGAATTATGATACAACGGAAGATTTAAAGGTTTCTTGTATAGCAATCAATGGTGTTAGATATAATTATACGCCAGGAAGAGGTCATACACTTGTTGTGTTAAATCCTTCCAATAGTAATGTCGAAAGTATAAAAACATATGATACATATAGTTCACCTGCATCGTTGGAAACAGCTTTAAATAATGTTCCTAGTGGTAAAATCGTTTGTTTATTTACCGGTGATGCATGTGCGGTTACTTCAAATGTACGCAATATTTTAGCTAAATGTGGTTCGTCTAAAACTGATGTATGGGGAGCGACAAGAGTAACTCATGTATTTATTGGTATGAAAGGTCTGGCTAAAGGAAATGCTTATGAAATAATTGAGGCAGGGAGTTCTGCGACAAAATCTATTACGGTGTATTATACATCAACTGGAATAGTGTTAAACGGTGCTACTGGAGCAACTGGTCCGACTGGAGTTGGTATAAAAAGTATTACAGAATATTATGCAGTATCTACCACAAACACAACGGCACCTACATCATGGGTTACTTCTATCCCGACTCTGACCGCTTCTAATAAATATTTGTGGAATTATGAGACTGTAACATATACTAACAATAGTACCGTAAGTACATCTAAAAGAGTTATTGGCGTATATGGCGATAAAGGGTTAAAAGGGGATAAGGGTGCCACTGGAGCGGCTGGAAACGGAATAGCTAGTACAGCTGTTGCATATCAGGCTGGTTCTAGTGGCACAACAGCTCCTACAGGAACCTGGAGTACATCCGTTCCATCAACAAGTGCAGCGGCACCATATCTCTGGACACGTATAACAATAAAATATACAAACGGTACTGTAACTAATTCATATTCAGTCGGAAGTACACCCGAAGGCATAAGCGTTGGTGGAAGAAATTTAGCTGAATCCACTAATCAGGGAACAACTGGATGGGGTTGGTCAATGAAGTCAGGCGGACATACACAATCAGAGATAGTAGAAAATAATATCAGAACTTGTAAACTACTGAGAAATTCCACAGCACAGTCAGGATGGTCTGTCATTGCATATTCAAGCATAGGACGTTCTAAATATGAACCTAATACGGTATATACAGTATCATTTGATGTTAAATCAAATGTGAATACTGTGATGAACATAGATTTACTGCAAGGTAATGGTACTGATAATCTCATGGGTAGTAGTACTGCTGTAAATAGACAAATTAAAGCTAATCAATGGAATAAGTTGATATGGATAATTAAAACAGCTACAACACTTCCTAGTTCAACGGAACAGTTATTGTACATTACAGGAATGAACAGCGGTACAGGAGTATGGTATCAGTTCAAGAATCTAAAGATTGAAAAGGGTAACAAAGCCACAGACTGGTCGCCAGCTCCAGAAGATATTGATACTAAGTTCAATAACTACACTACAACTGAGCAGATGAAACGTGATTTCAAGAATAGCTCATCAGAGTTATACAGTGCAATCAATTCCTCATTTGCTACAAATGGGAAGGTGTCAACTGTAGATGGTAAGTTCAGTAATTATTATACTAAAACGACAATAGATTCCACAATCAAGCAGGTTAAAGATTCTATAAGCCTGAAAGTAAGCCAGACTGATTTTGACAAACAGACAAAGTCAACATCTGCTTCACTGGAACTTAAACTTAATAAAACAGATAACAACAAAGTTGTCGCTATGCTGAATGCATCTGCAGATACCATTAGCCTTAAGTCCAATCGTTTTACGCTGGATTCCACATATACGAAAATAGCTGCAGATGGAACAATAACATGTTCTAATTTAAATTGCACTAATGCGAAAATTACAGGTGGTAGTGTTAATATAACCGCTTCGAGTAAAGAAGAAAATAAAATTATACTATCGTATCAGGATTCATCCATTAAACTTGCTCCATATGGAATTAATTTAATTACAACTAAATATGCATTCAATTTAACACCTATGAAATTAGTAATGTCTTTCTCAGGTGGAGGTATAAAGTCGAGCACTACAATTGACCCCAATGGTGTATCAACAGGGAGTGTTAAGGCAGAAACAATTGTCGCTTCATCAGTATTGAAAATAGGTCCGCAATCTTACGGAAGTAATGCGGCAACAGGAGCAAGATTAGAAGCAACAAACCAGGATTTAAGATTATATGCTTCACCAGAAACTACGTATTATGTGAGATTGGGTGTTGATTATAACGGTTCAACAGTAAAACACGGATGGCATTTTGGACCTGATGGAGGTGGCTCAATAATGTTAGGCACAAGTAGCCATGCATGGTCGAATGGTTTCTTTGATGGAACGGTTTATATACAGCATGGCGACATGCATATAAGCACAGGTAGCTGTTATTGCTATGATTATTATTATATTTGGTCAGGAGGTGGATGGGTTGAATTAAGCGACTGGATAGCTGCAAAGTTATAATATTTTAAATTTAAGGAGGAACAAATTATGTTAGATTTAACAAAAACAATTTCAATGTCAGGATACAGCTATGTAGAGCAGGATGTAGCAGATTACGAAGGAAGTACTACAACTCATAAGGAGAGAGTGCCAGTGGTATACCTGTCAGCAGATGTGTCTGATTCAGGTGCTGAGCCACACGTGAGCTTCACAATCCAGAATAAGGATTTATACATTGCGAACAAGAAGACATGTGATGCGGAAATATCCGAGTTCTATACACAGGCGTTATCGTTTGTAAAGTAAAGGAGGAGCAGAATGAATCTTACATTTAAAGATATTAGTGAGCTATATGACAAATTACGCAGCATATCAATAAAAAAACTGCCATTTAAGATATCTTATGCTATATCTAAGAATATGACTGGAATTGAGCAAGAGAATAAGATTATCGAGAGCAATCGAATAAAGCTTATAGAAATGTATGCTGATAAAGATGAATCTGGAAAAGCTGTTATAAATAATGGTGAATACCATATATCAGAAGAAATCCAGCCAGCTTTCACTAATGAGTACAATGAGTTTATGGATACCAAGACAGAGGTGTTAAAAGATATCAGCAAAATCAATATATCAGAGTTTGATAAGCTTGAAGATTCAAGATATGATGCATTGAGTGCAGCTGATATGACAGTCTTATCATTTATGATAAGTGAAGAAAAGATACAGTAAAGTTTATAGGAGGATAAGTAATTATGATGACGATGAGAGAAATATATGTAGCTGCCGCACACAATAAGTTAATACAGCTTGTAATAATAGCAGTAATAATAGACACACTTTTTGGTGTGTTAAGAGCAATCAAGGATCACAATTTTAACAGCTGCTTTGGGATTAATGGAGCAATCCGTAAGTGCGGTATGATTATATCGATAATGCTACTTGTTATAGTGGATTATATTACCAATTTTAATATGATTGGATTCCTGCCTGATGAGATAAGGCAATATATAGGTAACAGCATTGGTATATCAGGCTTTTTTGCAATTCTATACATAGCATATGAAGTTGTAAGCATATTAAAAAATATGGCTCTATGTGGGCTGCCAGTTAAGAAATTGTGGTTATATGTAAAGACGTTTCTAAGCAAATATACAGATGAGCTTCCAGATGATGATGAGCTTGTAGAGGATAAGGCAACACCGGAAATAAGTAACAATAAAACATATATTAACTAATAAGCACGTGTAGTAATCGCTATGTGTGCTATTTTTATGCGCACATAGTGGAAATATATAAAAAGAAAGCAAAGAAAGCGAGGAATAAGACTATGAAAAAAGGAATAGACATAAGCAGACACCAGGGAGAACTTGATTTTGATTATATTGCAGCTAATTTTGATTTTGTAATTATTCGCTGTGGATATGGAAGCGATTTAAGTGCAGATGATAGCGAGTGCAGCCAGTGTGATTCTATGGCACAGACATATATCGATGAATGCGAGAAGAGAGGTATTCCGTATGGATTATATATTTATCAGTATGCCAGCAATAATGATGAGTCACTGAGCGAAGCTGCTCATATAAGGGAGTGGTATAACAAGTGCAATCCAACAATGGGAGTGTACCTTGATATTGAAGATGCAGATGGATATAAAGCCGCACACAATATAGATTACCACGACACACAGGAGCTCGCACTTGCATGGCTGGATGCACTGCCTGACATTACTGCAAAAGGTATCTATGCAAGTCACAGCTGGTTAAATGACTACATGAATGTAGATGAGCTTATAGAGCATGGCGCTCTTATCTGGGAAGCACATTGGAATGATGATGAAGAGATATGCGAGGATAAATTCGCTATGTCACAGGAAAGCAGTGATTATTATCTTGCAGATGGCACAAGGGTAGATTACGATATTATGAGAGATGAAGTCTATGATATGCTTACAAGAGCAAATGAATATGATCATAGAGATGATAATGTTGAGGACAACGATAATGTCAATGAAGATACTAATACTGATACAGAGCAGTTACAGTATCAGATTGGAGATTACGTTGAGTATGACACAATATATGCTTCGTCTACATCAGAATCTGGACTTGCACCATCAGATGGATTTAATAGTGGAATAATTACAAGGGTTATTCCTTGGGCGGTCAATCCTTACTTAATCAATGATGGAACAGGCTGGGTCAATGACGGATGTATTGTATCAGCAGGCGACAGCAATGAAGAATCTGAAACTGACATATCTGATATAAAAGCCGGTGATAAGGTAAGAGTGCTTCTTAATGTTGATTATGATACAGATAGAGCATTTAATCTTTATTATGATGAATATGATGTTATCCAGGTTAATGGAGACAGAGCAGTTATTGGTATTGGCAATACTGTAACAAGTGCGATAGATGTGCATAACATTGAAAGAATATAATGATGTTGTACATTTAAAATCTCTGTGATACTATACACATATAAATAGGTAGAAACTATCATATCCAAAGGTGTGGTTCTAATTCTTCTGTACCTATATCTGTAAGTAGTCCTGATACTTCTCTGTAAGGCATAGAATATCGTTGTGAAATATAGCGCATAGATGCTCCTAATTCTCCGTCTGGTCCACCATACTGCGAGATGATCATTGCTGCCAAGGCAGGATTCGTTTGCTTTATTTTAATGGGATATTCAAGTCTTTTTTCATAATTCCACATATCAACATACCTCCATTTCCCAAGGCATCGGTGTTGAAACCCACATCCAGTAGTTATCGTTAGATATGTGAAGTTTATCAAGAGGTCCATAATAATCTGCATATTTTGTCATATAATTGCAATATTTATCCCTGATCTGGGCATAATATTCTATAGCTTCCATATCATTAGGATGTGTATCAAGGTAAAGATTAGTTTCAGTTAATATAAAACCAAGCTCATATATATTCTTCATTAGTGCATGCTTGTCGGCAACGATATTACAGGAATTATTTCTTTGCGATAAAGGCATAGGTTGAATATTTGTACATGAAGAGCGGCGCTGCATATCCATAGGCGTATTACAATTAACATTCATTGACTGGCTGTTCATATTATTTATATTACTCATGTTATTCACATTATTCATACTGTTCATATTACTCATATTATTCATGCTATTAATATTATTCATGTTCTGATACCTCCAAAAGGTTTGTTAAGAACAGGAAATAAAGTACCATATTTTAAAGCTCTGCATGGGTCATACAATTCTCCCCATTTCTGCCATGGTACATAGCACATGGCAAGAGAAAATGTATTCTGCATTTTCATAAACATACTCCAGTTATAAAGAATTCATTACATTATATGTAATATATTTTTAGATGACACAGATATCATATTGGGTTATGGATAAAAACAAATAGATATGTCAAATGATATATGAAAAAATAAAAATATACTTTTGAACATTGCATGAGTTTAGGGTGTATACTATTTATAAATGTTATATATCAGTGTTGAAAATCAGATATATATGTAGTTATATATAAAGCTATATTTACGAGTTATATAGACGGTTATATATAAAGTTGAAAATTAGCTGGCAGTCAGGACAGCTATGTGATATGATTAATTGAAATTTTACTATAGCGAGGATTAATTATGTGGGAGAAAATTAAAGCATTTTTAAAGAAAAAAGATGTTGAAGTATCGGTTAAAAGATATGGAATAGACGCACTTGGGGCAATGGCTCAGGGATTGTTTTGTTCGTTATTAATAGGAACTATACTAAATACTCTGGGTACACAGCTTCATATTGGATTTCTTACTAATACAGTTGCAACAATAAGTGGTGTTAATTATACAGTTGGAGGTCTTGCATCAGCCATGAGCGGACCGGCTATGGCGGTGGCTATAGGGTATGCACTGAAATGTCCGCCACTTGTTCTTTTTTCGCTTATAACAGTTGGTTTTGCATCTAATGCATTAGGTGGTGCAGGTGGTCCATTGGCGGTATATTTTGTAGCTATTATTGCAGCAGAAGCAGGAAAATTAGTATCGAAGGAAACAAAGATAGATATACTTGTAACACCATTAATAACGATAGGCGTTGGAACAGGGGTGGCAGCATTGATAGCTCCACCGCTTGGAAAAGCGGCTATGAAAATAGGTGAGGTTATAATGCTTGCAACTAATCTTCAGCCTTTTCTTATGGGAATAGTGGTATCAGTTCTTGTCGGAGCAGCACTTACATTACCGATATCTTCGGCAGCTATATGTGCAGCATTTGGACTTACAGGACTTGCAGGAGGAGCAGCTGTAGCAGGTTGTTGTGCCCAGATGATTGGCTTTGCGGTTATGTCTTTTAAGGAAAACGGATGGGGTGGACTTGTTTCACAGGGAATAGGTACATCAATGCTTCAGATGGGAAACATAATAAAGAATCCAAGGATATGGATTGCACCGATAGTAACATCAGCAATAACAGGACCTGTTGCAACATGTCTTTTTAAACTGCAGATGAATGGAACAGCAGTATCATCAGGTATGGGGACATGTGGCTTTGTAGGTCAGATAGGTGTATATTCAGGCTGGGCAAATGATGTTGCAGCAGGAACTAAGAGTGCAATAACCATGATGGACTGGGCAGGATTAATACTTATATCGTTTGTTTTGCCTGCAGTTATATGTCCACTTATAAATTGGCTGTTAAAAAAAGCAGGCTGGGTTAAAGATGGAGATATGAAACTCCAGTAAGCAGAAAAGAGTAAAATAAAATGTGCAGTGGTGAATATGATAATATATGGAATAAAGATTATATATCAGTGATAAAGTCAAAAAGACGTTCAATAGGTATTGAAGTCCACATGGATGGAAGAGTCATATTAAGAGCTCCGTATACATTAAGTGAAAAACAGATTGAAGAATTTGTGGATAAACATAAGCTGTGGATTGAAGAAAAGCGACGTTATCTTGGAAGTAAAGCCAGAGCGGGAATATCAACCAATGCAAAGAAAAAAGATGAACTTACTAAAGATGAGATTAAGTGCATTAAAGAAGCATTTGAAAAACGTGTTATATATTACAGCCATATTATGGGAGTGACGGTTAAAAATATAACTATTAAAAACCAGAAAACAAGGTGGGGCAGCTGCAGTTCAAAGGGTAATCTGAACTTTAATTACCAGCTGTATTATATGCCACAGGAGCTTATGGATTATGTTGTGGTGCATGAGCTTGCACACAGAAAATATATGAATCATTCAAAGGAATTCTGGGCAGAGGTGAAAAAGTACTGCCCAGAATATAAGGAAAGAAAAAATGTCCTAAAAAAATACATATTAGAAACATAGAGGCATATTGCAGACATATATTAGTAAGTGAATGTTACGGTATATAAAGAGTAATTATTTCTAGGTACATTTTTATAAGTATATGATAAAGCTTCACCCGTTTTTGACACAGCTGTTTTTAAATCAGTTGTGAATGTGCAGGCGAATTCAAGATGAGTCTGTTTGTTTTTAACCGCATTACGGATAAGACGGTTTAACTGTGAAGTGTTGCTTATCATGGTTACTCCAGCATATCTTACATAAGAATATTTTGTTCCACAATTCTCATATTCACTGTATTTGTCATGGTTCCATGTATGATCAATGGACATGTCTTTGGCTGTAATATTAAAGTAAGAATGATCGGTGTATTCAAAAGAAGAACCTATAGGATCATCCCATGTTACGTCTACATGATACCATTGGTCATCCAGTTTAACAGTATTCCATATATGCTGCTCGTCACCAGCTTCACCGGACACTGTTCCATTTTCTATTCCAAGCATATCCATAAATGTTTTAAAACATTCGGTATAGCCGCTGCATACAGCGATTCCGTTAATAAGTGCACTGTATGCATTGTAAGAGGAATCACCAGTATCAACATAAGAAATGTGTTCGACAAGATAATCATGTACTGCAAGTTCGTTTTCTATATCCGAATTAGCAGGAGATGTAATCTCGTTTAATATCTGTATGTATTTAGTATATAATGTAAGCTGGCGTTCATTTAGTCCATCTGTTGAACCGGTTTTATATGCATTGATTATAGAAAAACTATCCCAGCATTCATATGTAATGCGTACATTAAAACCGTTTTTAACACGTTTATATTCACATTTTAACTGTTCTATGCCATCTATGGCAGCAAGCCATGAATTAGCATCTATGAGAGATTCGTCTTCAATGAATAATTCGCATACGGTCTGATTATTTATTAAGCATTGATTGATATAATCAATTATTTCACTAGTTGATGAGGCAGATTTATCATATGCAGTATTGGATATGGAGGTACATGACCCATCTTGCCATTCTGATAAAAATGGGATATTACATCCAGTAAATAAAAGACTTATAATAATTGAAATAATAGCAAAAGTCTTTTTTTTAAAATTTATATTTCTAAAATTGCTTTTTTTAAAATGCATTGTCATTAATCTTTCTATAAATAATTATGTTATAAATTGAATATTGTGTGTTGTTTGGTTATAATCTGTTATGATAAAAATCATGATGTCCACGTCTACGTGCCGCTTCTGCCCGTGTTAAATATGTACCACTGGCACATAATACCTGCCAACATCCGTATATCGTGGGATTATCATCAAACTTTTATGCTCATATCTCATATCATGTGGGCAACATCATATTATAAAGGTATATAAAAGAACATATATGTATCAATTTTAATACGTAATATGCAAAAATAAAAGTATTTATAATAGAACATGGGAGAAATATTGAGAAAATATTAAAAAATTGATATATATCCAGTTAAGGATAGTTAAGAAAAGAGGAATAATATGAACGATTATGTGATAAATACACCGTCAGATTTTAATCTTAAAGAAACGCTGGAATGTGGGCAATGCTTTCATTTTCACATGCTTGATGAGAATGAATATGTGTTGACAGCATATGGACAGCTTTTACATATAAGACAGGATGATAGTAATCTGGTGTTTTACGATACAGATGAGAAGATGTATGATACATTATGGAGAAAATATTTTGATATAGACAGGGATTATGGGAAAATAAAAGAAGAACTGCTTGCAAAGGATGATAAGCTAAAAGAAGCAATATGTGCAATGTCAGGAGTAAGAATACTTAACCAGGAATTTTTTGAAACACTTATATCATTTATAATCTCACAGAATAAGCAGATACCACATATTAAAAAGATAGTAGCTGATATATCAGAAAAGTATGGTACTTATAAAGGAGATGTAAAAGGAATCCCAATGTATACATTTCCAGATGTTAATCAGCTAAGAGAAGCAACTATTGAAGACCTTATGGAGTTAAAAACAGGCTTTCGTGCTCCATATATATATGATGCAGTCAGTCATGTTTATGATGGAAGTGTTAATTATAATGAACTTATAAAGTCAGATTCGGCAGCAGGAATAGAAAAAATGTGTGAAATAAAGGGCGTAGGCAATAAAGTTGCAAGCTGCGTAAGTCTTTTTGCACTTGGAAAAAGAGATAGTTTTCCTATAGATGTATGGATAAAAAGGATAATGGAATATCTTTATTTTGATAAGAAGGATACATCTAAGGAGGTTATAGCGGATTTTGCAAAAAACAGGTTTGGAGAACTTGGGGGATATGCACAGCAGTATCTTTTCTATTATGGGAAAACTATAAAAATGGGAGTTGCAGAGTCAAAAAAACATAAAAAATAAAAAAAGTATAATCAAAATGTAAAAACATTAATATATTTGAATTAGTTGTTGACAAATTATTGGCTGGGTGATATCTTATCGTTATCGGGATTAGCACTCGAAAGAAATGAGTGCTAACAGACAAAATTAAAGTAATGATAAAGATAGCTGCCACATACATGTCAGACAGCGGAAAGGTGGATTATATTATGAAGTTAGTACCATTAGGAGACAGAGTTGTAATTAAAGCATTAGTTGCAGAAGAAACTACAAAGTCAGGCATTGTATTACCAGGACAGGCAAAGGAAAAGCCATCACAGGCGGAAGTAGTTGCAGTAGGACCTGGTGGAGTTGTTGATGGCAAGGAAGTTACAATGCAGGTTAAGCCTGGAGATAAGGTAATATATTCTAAGTATGCAGGAACAGAAGTTAAGCTTGATGAAGAAGAATATATCGTAGTTAAGCAGAATGATATCCTTGCAGTAATTGAGGATTAATTATAAATATTCATTATATTGTTGATTATATTATTGATTTTATTTGGAGGTAATAACAATGGCAAAGGAAATTAAGTACGGAATCGAAGCAAGAAAAGCTCTTGAAGAGGGCGTTAATAAGTTAGCTAATACAGTAAGAGTTACAATCGGACCAAAGGGACGTAACGTAGTTCTTGATAAGTCATATGGCGCACCACTTATCACTAATGATGGTGTTACAATAGCTAAGGATATCGAGCTTGAAGATGCATTTGAGAATCAGGGTGCACAGCTTGTAAAGGAAGTTGCTACTAAGACTAACGATGTAGCAGGTGATGGTACAACAACAGCTACTGTTCTTGCACAGGCTATGGTAAATGCAGGTATGAAGAACTTAGCTGCAGGTGCTAATCCAATTATCTTAAGAAAAGGTATGAAGAAGGCAACTGATTGTGCAGTAGAAGCTATAGCACAGATGAGCGAAAAGGTTACAGGCAAGGATCAGATTGCAAAGGTTGCATCTATCTCAGCAGGTGACGAAGAAGTAGGCCAGATGGTAGCAGATGCTATGGAAAAAGTTTCTAATGATGGCGTAATAACAATCGAAGAATCTAAGACAATGAAGACAGAACTTGACCTTGTAGAAGGTATGCAGTTCGACAGAGGTTATATATCAGCATATATGGCAACAGATATGGATAAGATGGAAGCTAACCTTGATAACCCATACATCCTTATCACAGATAAGAAGATATCTAATATTCAGGAAATCTTACCAGTTCTTGAGCAGATTGTACAGAATGGTGCTAAGCTTCTTATTATTGCTGAGGATGTTGAAGGTGAGGCACTTACAACACTTATCGTTAACAAGTTAAGAGGTACATTCAATGTAGTAGCTGTCAAGGCTCCTGGATATGGTGACAGACGTAAGGAAATGCTTAAGGATATCGCTATTCTTACAGGTGGTCAGGTTATCTCAGAAGAACTTGGTCTTGAGCTTAAGGATACAACACTTGATATGCTTGGTAGAGCTAAATCAGTTAAGGTTCAGAAGGAAAATACAGTTATCGTTGATGGCGAAGGTGCTAAGGAAGATATCGAAGCAAGAGTTGCACAGATTCGTGCGCAGCTTGAAGAAACAACATCTGATTTCGATAAGGAAAAGTTACAGGAAAGACTTGCTAAGCTTGCAGGTGGCGTAGCTGTTATCAGAGTTGGTGCTGCAACAGAAACTGAAATGAAGGAAGCTAAGCTTCGTATGGAAGATGCTCTTAATGCAACAAGAGCAGCAGTAGAAGAAGGTGTTATCTCAGGTGGTGGTTCAGCTTATATCCACGCATCTAAGAAGGTTGCAGAGCTTGCTGCTACACTTAGCGGAGATGAAAAGACAGGTGCAGAGATTATCCTTAAGGCTCTTGAAGCTCCATTATTCCACATTGCTAACAATGCTGGTCTTGAGGGTGCAGTTATCATCAACAAGGTAAGAGAATCAGAAGTCGGAACAGGTTATGATGCACTTAACGATAAGTACGTTAATATGGTTGATGCAGGTATACTTGATCCAGCTAAGGTTACAAGAAGCGCATTACAGAATGCTACAAGTGTTGCATCTACACTTCTTACAACAGAAGCAGTTGTTACAACTATTAAGGAAGATGCACCAGCTATGCCAGCAGGAGCTGCCGGTATGGGCGGAATGATGTAATAAGTAATAATTTGCTATACATCAGTAAGTTGATAAAATAAATTTAAAATTTACATCATATTAAAAAAGTCCCTTTGCTTATGTTTTATATTCATAAACAAGGGGGCTTTTTGTTGTGCAATATAAAAGGAATGTGTTATGCTATCAAGGTTATTAAGTGAATTGCAGCAGATTGAGCTGATTCATATATGTCAGGAGAGCTTGGTTTATGTTTTTTAGTAGAAGAAAGAATGATGATTTGTCAGAAAAGCTGGTTAAACTGGTGGTTCCGATAGCTATACAGCAGTTTATGTTGGCACTTGTGAGTGCCACAGATGCGGTTATGCTGGGCTTTGTAGACCAGACCTCGTTGTCTGCAGCTTCACTTGCCGGACAGATACAGTTTGTGCTTAATCTGTTTATAGCAGGGATAACAGCAGGCTCAGGAATAATGATTTCACAGTACTGGGGAAAGAAGGACATAAAAGCTATTGAAAAGGTCATGCCGGTGGCTTTATATGCTAATCTGCTGTCAGGCGGCATATTCACTATTCTTGCGCTTCTCATACCTGAGGGACTTATAAGGATATTCACTAACGAACCGGAGCTTATTGCAAGCGGTACACTATATATCAGGGCTGTAGCCTTATCTTATGTGCTGTGTGCAGTATCGCAGGTATATCTGATTCTTCTTAAGAATACAGGAAGGGCGGCTCAAAGCTCTGTTATCAGCTCATCAGCAGTTGCTGTTAATATAGTCTGCAATGCTGTCCTTATATTTGGCTTGTTTGGTATGCCACGTCTTGGCATACGTGGAGCGGCTTATGCAACTGTAATATCGAGAGTGATAGAGCTTGTATGTGCATATATTGCAGTTAACAAAGACAGGATTGCCGCTCTGGAATGGAAAGGAATTATTCATACAGATAAAGCACTGACAAGAGATTTCTGGTATTACACAACACCTGTGCTATGTGCCTCCTTAGTGTGGGGCATTGCATTTGTATTATACTCAGTTATACTTGGACATATGGGAAGTGATGCTGTTGCAGCGAATTCCATAGCCAGTATAGTAAAGAGCATGGTGCAGTGCGTTATAAGGGGTGTTAGTGCCGGGGCAGGAATTATTATAGGTAATCTTCTAGGAGCAGGTAAGCTTGATAAAGCCAGGGAATATGGTGGAAGAATTACAAGACTGTCAATAGCCATTGGGATAATAACAGGTCTGCTTCTTATCGTTGTAGCTCCGGTTGTATCGCGTGCAGCCCCTATGTCAGATACAGCGAAGGGGTATCTTGGCTTTATGCTGATAGTCCTTGGCATTAATCTGATGGGGCAGTCGGTGAATACAACTGTTCTTGATGGGATATTCTGTGCCGGAGGTGATGCAAAGTTTGATATGAAGGGGAATATTGGTGCAATGTGGTGCTTTGCGGTTCCGCTTGGCTTTATAGCAGCATTTGTATTCAATGCACCAGTCTGGCTTGTATATATCATAATAAGCCTGGATGAGTTGGTAAAGCTCCCGGAAGTATATATACATTATAAGAAGTATATCTGGGTAAGAAATATTACAAGATAAAACACTAGTGAAAAATACCAGGGATAGTTGTTTCTATTTAAAAAAGTTAAGGGGTATGTTATAATACTTCCATATTGGATTTTAGTTGTCACGCAGGAGGAATGGTAATGGCTGATATTGATGAGCTTAAAAAGAAACTTGAAGATGGATGGATAAAGGGTGAACCTTATGTATTTGTAAGTTATGCAAGTAAGGATAAAGAGAAGGTTTACGAATTTGTATATGAACTTAGAAAACGCGGAATTAATGTATATATAGATATAGAGCTTCAGGAGAATATTTCTAAGAACTGGTTACAGAATATTAAGGAGCGTTTATATGATGTTGATTGTGTTGCTATGATTTCATTTCTTAGTCTTAACTATTTCCGTAGTTACGCCTGCCTTATAGAACAGCTTGTAACACGTTCAGAGGATTTAAAGATGGAAAAAGGCAAGTATCTTGAGAATTTTTATATTGCATTGGATGATAATATGTCTACAATACAAAGAATGGAAGATGCAGTGTATGATAATACAGTTGCAAAAGAAAGTCAGAGTATGGCAATAAAGATGGTTCCAGAGGAAGTAAATGTCCTTAAAGATGTCATGGAAGATAATATTGCAGTAAAGAGCAAGTTAAAGAAAGATGTCAGGTCAACTATAGATGGTTTGAATACAGCACATAGAGTTGCGATAAGTATGCTTAGTTATATTTTTAAAGAGTCAAGCTATAGTATTCAGAAATATGGAACAGCTGGTGATTGCGCACAGTTAATGTATAACAATTTTACTAATGACAAGAATGACAAAATTAATATTGATGTATTGGAGGAACTTAAAGAAAAGTACAACAATGATAGTGTTGCTGCAGATGATTCTGTAACAGCAGTAGATAACACCAATATAACAGATAATACCAGTATAACAGATAACACCAATATAACAGATAATACTAGTATAACAGATAATACCAGTATAACAGATAACACTCATATAACTGATAACACCAGAACAAGACAGGCTACAAGTACAGGTGATATCAGATTTACGCTTTATGGCAAGGAGTATGAGCTTAATCAGTCAGATATGATGCTTACATTTTTTGCACACGTTCTTAATAAACATCAGGATATTGTGGACGAACTTCCTTCATATAATGGGATGACCTGTGTGTCTGATGTTGATTATAGTCTTCCAGAGAATCGTAAGGCAGATATGCCTACATATTTCAGAAGCTGTGAATTCTTTGAATTCGCTAATGGAAGCCATATATGTGTTGGAACATCATATTCAGTAGTAGACAAGTTAAAGAAAATGGCACTTCTGCTTAATATATGTGGTGAAAGCCCAGAGATATTCAGTTCAGAACAGGTTGAACTTCCAGCGGTAAAGGTAAGAGGAGGTTCTTCTGTTAGCGGCAAAGGAAGTGGATCACTTGTGAAATTCAGCGTATATGGCAATAAATACGAGCAGAACCAGACAGATATGCTTGGAACAATATGCAGTTCTGTTATAGCTAAGCATCCAGACAAGTTAGAGGAAGCAGCAGATGCTTTATTATGTATTGATGTTAAAGATTATACAGATGTTGCCAAAGAAGACAGACCGGTATATTTCTCATCAATGAACAGATATGAAGTAAATGGCACAGCTTATAGTGTTGGTGGAAGCTTCGGAATGAAAGAAAAGCTTAAAATGATTGCCAGATTACTTATAATGTGTGACGAAAGCAAGGATATAATTGATATAGAAGACTATGAGATACCAGATGTAAAGGTTAAGACGGCTGCAGGCACTAAGAAGAAAATTAATTACTTTGATTAATTGGAATTATTATAAGATAGGAGAAGCTTTATGTTTGATATAGCAGTAGAACAGATAGTGAAGGTAAAACCACCTAAGACAGCAGTTATTTATAAGGCATTGCTTATAATAGGCTGTATCGTGGCGGCTACAACCATACCACAGACAAGAACATTTGGAATAATTGTGCTTGCATTATTTGCGGTGATGACATTTTTAGTATTCCAGTATTATAATGCAGAGCTTGAGTATTCGATGGTGGATGATACGCTTACGATTGACAGGATTATGGCAAAATCGGCAAGAAAAAGATGTGGTGTGTATACACTTTCAAGAGCAAAGCTTGTGGCAAGAGCTGATTCGCAGGATGCACTCCGTATGAACCATATGGACGTTAAGACTTATGATTATTCAGTTGGTGCAAGCAATCATGATTCAGTTGTCATATATGCGTATAATGAACATAACGAATTAGTCAGGGTATTTATATATCCTGATGAACGTGTTCTTCACAGCATACAAAATGTTGTTGAAAAAGATGTGTTTAAAGTTATTGACTTTTAAAAAATGCTCTGATACAATTTTAATATTATAAACAAAAGGAATATGATAGAACGTTTATCAGATTTTTCCACACAGAAATGTCCGAATTAAGTATTCGGATTTTTTTGTACCAAGAATTGCGTTATTATGCGCATATAACTTAATTATTTTATTCACAGGAAAGCGAGGACAAAGGAAAATGGGTACAATTATTGGTGAGGGCATTACATTTGACGATGTGTTATTAGTTCCACAGTATTCAGAAGTAACACCTAATATGATCGATTTAACAACTAATCTTACAAAGAATATTAAGCTTAATATTCCTTTGATGAGTGCAGGTATGGACACAGTTACTGAACATAGAATGGCAATCGCTATGGCAAGACAGGGTGGTATAGGTATTATCCACAAGAATATGTCTATTGAGCAGCAGGCAGAAGAGGTAGATAAGGTAAAGAGATCAGAGAATGGAGTTATCACAGATCCATTTTACTTACATCCAGATAATACATTAAAAGAAGCTAACGAGCTTATGGGAAAGTTCAGAATATCAGGCGTACCTATTGTAGATGATAACAAGAAGCTTGTTGGTATAATCACTAACAGAGATCTTAAGTTCGAAGAGGATTTTTCAAGACCTATCAAGGAATGTATGACAAGTGAGAATCTAGTAACAGCAGAGGAAGGCATCACACTTGAAGAAGCTAAGAAGATTCTTGGCAAGGCAAGAAAGGAAAAGCTTCCTATTGTTGATAAGGATTTCAAGCTGACAGGTCTTATCACAATCAAGGATATTGAGAAGTCTATCAAGTATCCTGCATCTGCACATGATTCGCAGGGAAGACTTCTTGCAGGTGCTGCTGTTGGTATAACTTCTAATGTTATGGACAGAGTAGAAGCACTTGTTAATGCAAGTGTTGACTGTATTGTTATAGATTCAGCTCATGGTCATTCAAAGAATATTATTACAACTTTAAAGGAAATCAAGGCTGCATATCCAGAACTTCAGGTTATTGCGGGTAATATAGCTACAGGAGCTGCTGCCAAAGCTTTATGTGAAGCAGGCGTAGATGCTGTTAAGGTTGGTATCGGACCTGGTTCTATATGTACAACAAGAGTTGTTGCCGGTATTGGTGTACCTCAGGTAACAGCAGTTATGGATGCATATGCTGAAGCTAAAAAGTATGGTATTCCAGTTATCGCTGATGGTGGTATAAAGTTCTCAGGAGATATAGTTAAGGCGATAGCAGCAGGCGGTAATGTATGTATGCTTGGAAGTCTTTTAGCAGGCTGTGACGAAGCTCCTGGTTCATTTGAGTTATTCCAGGGCAGAAAGTATAAGGTTTATAGAGGCATGGGTTCTATTGCAGCTATGGAGAATGGTAGTAAAGACAGATACTTCCAGACAGATGCAAAGAAGCTTGTTCCAGAAGGTGTTGAAGGACGAGTTGCATATAAAGGACTTGTTGAAGATACTATATTCCAGCTTATGGGAGGACTCCGTTCAGGTATGGGTTACTGTGGAGCACAGACTATTCCAGTACTTCAGGAGACAGCTAAGTTTATAAAGATGTCATCTGCAGCTTTAAGAGAAAGTCATCCGCATGATATCCATATTACTAAAGAAGCTCCTAACTATTCTGTTGAGAATGCTTAAATAATATAATTGATATCGGGGTTAAAAGTAACCTTTTATCATATTTAAAGTGTAAAAATAAGTTTCCGGCATGGCAAAAGTGTGATTAGCTGTGCCGGTTTTATTATGTGCAGTAGTTAAGAACGCGAAGTATTTTCTAAAATATCAGTGAGCAGCAAGTAATATGTCAATTTTCAATCAATTAAATAAAATAAGTGATTGCTAACTTGTATCTTAATGATGTATAATGAATTTAAAAGTTAAATGAATCGAAAAATTATAATTGACAGATAATCAGGTATGAGGAGAGCGATGATATGCGGGACAAGATGATTAACAAATATATTGCCAAAAATCACGCTGGAACTGTTTTTACTGATAGTGAACTGAAGGTTATCAAGGAAGGTAATATAGATGATATGGTTACAACATTTCTTGATATGAACACAGAATACTACAACAAGCAGATGCAGAGTGTACTTAAGATATTTACTCAGTTTATAGGTAATGATATGGAACTGGAAAGAATTATATATCAAAAGGAGTACGAGGGAAAGTTTGTAGGCTGCCAGCTTATGGACGGAGATATAGATGTATTTCTTGGCATAGCGGGAGATGATGACGACCTTTTATGTGTTGCATCAGTATTTTCACAGGAAGAGCTGAGTGAGTTTGATTCAGATGCTTATGATTCAATATGTGAGCTTATTAACGTGATTAATGGTGCGTATGCAACAAAGCTCAGCTATGAAGACATAGAAGTTGCATTGCATCCACCAGTATTTTATAAGGATACACAGATTAAGGCAGATAATGGAATGTATGTAGTTACATTTTCAATGAAGGGACATAGATTTAATCTGATTATGGTAGCAGATGATAAGATTAAGCTGGAAGTTTAAGGTGTAAGCATATACCAGATTATAAAGTGGGAACGGAGGACGATTATGGCTAGAATATTGATAGTAGATGATTCTAAGACATCAAGGAAATTCTTAAGAAATATGCTTGAACAGGCAGGACATGAGATAGTTGCAGAAGCAGTAGATGGTGCAGAGGGTGTTGAAAAATTTAAAATATACAGACCTGATATTACAACAATGGATATTACAATGCCAAAGCTTGGTGGAATTGATGCAGTTAAAGAAATAATAGATGACGATCCGGATGCTAAGATTATCATGGTTACAGCAGCGGGACAAAAGGCTAATATGATAGAGGCGCTTAAGATGGGTGCAGCTGATTTTATACAGAAGCCTTTTGAGATGGATGTTATCGTTAATACAGTTGAAAAGGTTATGGAAGAATAATGTATAATTATAAGTTACAGATTCAATATGATGGTGGCAGATATGATGGATGGCAGCGTCTTGGTAAAGATTCATCATCCAATACGATAGAAGTTAAGATTAAAGAAATAATTAAAAAAATGACTGGCGAGGATATAGATATATATGTTGGCTGCAGGACAGAAAAGGGTGTTCATGCACTTGCGCAAACAGCTAACTTTAAGTTAAATGACAGGTATCAGGCTATTGAGATTAAGAATTATCTTAACAGGTACCTTCCAAGAGATATTGCAATCAACCATGTTGAAGAAGTTGATGAAAGATTTCATAGCCAGTTGAATGCAAAGGGCAAAACGTATGTATACAAGCTTGATATGGCCAATGTAGCAGATGTGTTTACAAGAAAATATGCATATCATACATTCGATGTGCCAGATATATCAGCCATGAGAACAGCGGCACAGTATTTTATCGGAAGTCATGACTTTAAAGCATTTACAACTGCTAAAAAGAGTAAGTCAACAGTAAAAAATGTCAAGTCAGTAGATATAGATGTAGAAGGTAATAAATGTAATATTACAATAACAGCTGATGATTTTCTTCATAATATGGCAAGATATATGATAGGAATGCTTCTTGATGTTGGTAACGGATTAAAGAAGACCTCAGATATAGAAGCTGCACTTGATGGAAGGGATGTTGTTATGTCACTTCCAGCTGAGAGCTATGGACTTTTTCTTAAAAGTGTCTTATACTAAACTAAATACAGCTTTATATATTATTGTTCAGAATAGTTGAAAGCCTAAAACTGAGCAGTGATGTAGTAGTGTTTTATATGGAAGCTGTCGCAACGTAAGTAGTTTATATATCAATATATAATCAACTTAGTGCAACAGCTTCTTTTTTATATTTATTATATATGCATCAGGTGATATAACAACTGAAAAGCAAATAAAATCAGGAGTGGAGATTATATGAAGACCATAATAGAACTTATGACAGAACAATTCCAGAAAGCGTTTGAGGAATGTGGATATTCTAAAGATTATGCAAGGATAACAGTATCTAACAGGCCAGACTTATGTGAGTATCAGTGTAATGGTGCTATGGCAGCAGCAAAGGCATATAAAAAGGCACCTTTTATGATAGCAGATGAAGTTGTTTCCAAGCTTGCAGATAACAGACTTTTCTCATCTGTTGAAAGTGTTAAACCAGGCTTTATCAATATAAAGATTAGTCCTGAATATCTTGCTGGTTATATGAATGATATGGCAGCTTCTGATAAGTATGGTTATCAGAACAATGAACAGGTTAAGACTGTTATTGTAGATTTTGGTGGTGCTAATGCGGCTAAGCCACTTCATGTGGGTCATTTAAGATCAGCTGTCATCGGTGAAAGCGTTAAAAGAATTAACAGATTTGTTGGCAACAGGACAATAGGTGATGTGCATCTTGGTGACTGGGGACTTCAGATGGGACTTATTATAGAAGAATTAAGAGATAGAAAGCCGGAACTGCCATATTTTGATGCTTCATTTACAGGTGAATATCCTAAAGAAGCACCATTTACAATAGCAGAGCTGGAGGAGATATATCCAGCAGCAAGTGCTAAGTCCAAGGAGGATGAAGCTTTTGCTAAAAGGGCGCACGAGGCAACACTTAAGCTTCAAAATGGTGATAAGGCATGCAGAGCTATCTGGAATCATATTATGACGGTTTCAAAGAAAGATCTGAAGAAGAATTATGATAATCTTAATGTATCCTTTGATCTTTGGAAAGGCGAAAGTGATGCACAGCCATATATAGATGAAATGGTAGATAAGATGGTTGATGATGGCATAGCATATGAAAGCCAGGGGGCTACTGTTGTAGATATAGCAGAAGATACAGATACTAAAGAACTGCCTCCATGTATCGTAAGAAAGTCAGATGGTGCGGCACTTTATGCTACATCGGACCTTGCAACTATAGTAGAAAGAGAAAAACTTTATAAGCCGGACACATATATATATCTTGCAGATAAAAGACAGGAGCTTCATTTTACACAGGTATTCAGAACCGCAAAGAAAGCAGGCATCGTAAGACCTGATGTTAATATGACATTTGTCGGATTTGGAACTATGAATGGAAAGGATGGCAAGCCATTTAAGACACGTTCAGGCGGTGTTATGAGATTAGAGCATCTTATTGCTGATATTGATAATGCAGTACTTAACAAGATAAAGGAGAATCGATCAGTATCTGATGAAGAAGCAGAAGAAACATCAAAGATAGTAGGTCTTGCTGCACTTAAGTATGGAGATCTTTCTAACCAGGCATCAAAGGATTATGTTTTTGATATAGACAGATTTGCTTCTTTTGAGGGAAATACAGGTCCTTATATTCTGTATACAATCGTAAGAATAAAGTCTATACTTGCAAAATACAAGGAAAATGGTGGAAGTTCTGAAAATATTAATATATTACCTGCAAAAGAAGCTTCAGAAAAAACGCTTGCATTGTCACTTATTAAGTTTTCAGATGTGATAGAAAGTGCATACAAAGATAATGCACCACATAGAATATGTCAGTACATATATGAAGTGTCTAATGAATTCAATGGCTTCTATCATAATACGAAGATACTTGCAGAAGAGAATGAAGAACAGAAAAAGGGTTATATAGCACTTATTACACTTACAAAAAATATTCTTGAAACATGCACAGACCTTCTTGGCATCAAGTGCCCAGATCGCATGTGATACCCCAGGGTCGAAAGTGTGACCGCTGTTCGTGCTTGCACGAAAAAGCGGTAACATTTTCGACCCGCACAAACATGAGGAAGAAGCGATTTATGAAATAAATCAGCGGAATCCGAATGTTTGCAGAATTGCGGGAGCAGCGAAGCAGCGGAGCAATTCGTAGGGGTATCACAGGAAGAAGCAAAACGAAAGTGTGACCGCTGTTCGTGCTTGCACGAAAAAGCGGTAACATTTTCGACCCGCACAAACATGAGGAAGAAGCAAAACGATTTTTTGAAGAAAATTAAATAGGAGATTATACATATGAAGTTATTATCATTTGCAATTCCATGTTATAACTCAGCAGAATATATGGAAAAATGTATTAAATCATGCCTTGCAGGAGGGGATGATATTGAGGTTATCATAGTGGATGATGGTTCTACGAAGGATAACACTTTAGAAATAGCTAAAAAGTATGAAGAACAGTATCCAGGCATCGTTAAAGCTGTTCACCAGGAGAATGGTGGACATGGACAGGCGGTTAACACAGGACTTGCCAATGCTACAGGAGTGTTCTTTAAGGTAGTTGATAGTGATGACTGGGTAGACATAAAAAGTTATAGAAAAATACTTACAAAGCTTAAGGAATTCGTAGAAAAAGATGACCTTCCTGATATGGTTATAGCTAACTATGTATATGAAAAAGTAGGCGCTAAAAGAAAAAAAGTTATTCATTATGAGAATGCACTCCCAGTTGATAAGATGTTTGGATGGGATGATATGGGGCATTTTAAAGTTGACCAGTACATACTTATGCATTCAGTTATATATAGGACGCAGCTTATTAAAGATTGTGGATTAGAACTTCCAAAGCATACATTTTATGTGGATAATGTGTTTGTGTTTGAACCATTACCATATGTTAAGAAAATGTATTACATTAATACGAATTTTTACAGATATTTCATAGGACGTGATGACCAGTCAGTTAACGAAAAGGTTATGATATCAAGAATAGACCAGCAGTTAAGAGTTACAAGAAGGCTTATAGATTCATATCTTTCTGAGAAACCAGAGAATGAGAAATGTAGAAAATATATGAGAACATATTTAAGAATTATGATGGAGGTTTCATCAATATTCTTAATAATATCTGGAACAGAGGAGAATCTTAACAAAAAGAAGGAACTCTGGAGGTATGTTAAAGACACAGATAAGCAACTCTATAAGGAATTAAGATATAGTCTTTTAGGAAGTACAGTTAATATTCCCGGACGTATAGGAAGAGGAATATCCAAGACAGGATATAAGGTTATGAATAAGCTTATAGGATTTAACTAACTGCAATGAGCATTGCTTAGTTGTTATTTATTGATTTATTTTTAAATTAATGCAGCAGATAACAGGAAATATAAGGAAAGAGAGAGTATATGATATTAGATTTATTTAAGTTAGATAATAAGGTGGCAGTTGTTACGGGTGCCAATACAGGACTTGGACAGGGGATGTGTATTGCGCTTGCACAGGCTGGAGCTAAGGTGCTTGGAGTTGCAAGACGTTCATGCGAAGAAACTAAGGCTAAAATAGAGGCAGATGGTGGTATATTTACCGAAGTATTAGCTGATCTTTCAGACATGAATTCTATATCTAAGATTATGACAGCTGCTATGGATGTATACGGAAGAGTTGATATACTTGTTAATAATGCAGGTCTTATCAAAAGACAGGATGCTATAGATTTCACAGAGGAAAATTGGGATTCAGTCATACAGGTAAATGAAAAGATGGTATTTTTCTTAAGTCAGGCATTTGCAAAGCAGCTTATAAAGCAGGGCGAAGGTGGTAAGATTATCAATGTATGCTCTATGCTTTCATATCAGGGCGGAATAAGAGTACCTTCATATACAGCAAGTAAGAGTGCTGTTATAGGTCTTACAAGAGCGATGGCTAATGAATGGGCAAAGTATAACATCAATGTAAATGGAATTGCACCGGGATATATGGCAACTAACAATACAGCCCAGTTAAGGGATGATGCAGACAGAAGTGAAGCTATTCTTGACAGGATACCTGCTGGAAGATGGGGAACACCAGAGGATATGGAAGGTGCTGTAGTATACCTTGCTTCTAAGGCATCAGACTATGTTAATGGTTTCACACTTGCAGTTGATGGAGGCTGGCTTGCTCGTTAGTTAAATGCGGGTCTGTCAGTACTGATTAAAGTGCTGGCATAAGCTGCATTGATGAGGAGTAGAATTGTATGAGGATAGCATTGTGCGAAGATGATAGTGTACAGGCAGATATGTTTGTCAGGCTTCTTGATAAGACAGCGGATAAGCTTGGAATAAAAGCAGAAACAGATGTATATAACTGTGCAGAGGATATGAAAGAAGAACTTAATGATAAGAATATATCATATGATGTGTATTTTCTTGATATAGAGCTTGGCGATGATAATGGAATAAGTCTTGCAAAGTGGATAAAGGCGGGATATAAGAAGGCTGTTATAGTATTTATAACAAGCCATACGGATTATATGCAGAAAGCATTTGATGTACATGCATTTAACTACATAGTAAAGCCGGCAGGTGAAGAACGTCTTAGTATGATACTCAGCGAGATTAACGAGTTGTATATAGGTGATGGCAGCAAGTTCATATTTCATATAGGAAAGTCTGTATACAGGATAGACTATAATGATATAGTGTGCATATATTCAGATATGCGGTATATCAATATCGTAACATCTGGTAAAGAATACAGGACATATGGAAAGATAAAGGATATCAAAGAAGAATTCCCTTCTGATATGTTTGGAATGGCAGGCAGTTCAATGCTTATAAACTATAAGTATATATCAAGAATAAAGTCAGATATGGTATGGTATAAGACAGGGCGTGAAAGCGAGGAAGTTCCGGTTTCGATAGCAAGACGTTACAGCAGGGAATTCGTTGATGGCTTTAATAAATATGTGTCTGCAATATAAGCGTGGAGAGTACTGATGGTGTGGGAATATTGGTTTATACTTCTTGGAATAACTGAATACATAATATATAGAAGCTTTATCAAGTCCCTGAAATATACAGGCGAATATGATACAGATAACAGTATACAGGAAGGAATACATCACAACATAAGATGGCTGATAGCCATTGATACAAAGCAGCTGTTAAAAAGCATAATAATAATGGCAGCGATAAGTGTGAGCCTGTACAGACTTATATTATATGATGATTATATAGTGTGTGCTGTACTTGCGGTTATTCTTATTATATTGAATATATCGGACATTCCCCTGCTGTATAAAAATATATCGGCAGTACTTATATATGTAAATATGCTTATTAATATATCAGTTGTCATAAAAGCTGTATGGAGCAAAAAACGTAACAGTATAGTGTATACTGAGGAAACAGCATCGATTTATATAATTCCATTTATTATATTTGTAAGTATAATAATGTTGTTTGCATTTATCAGATATAATAATTATAGAAAAGTAAGCGTAAGCAGGATTACGGATATAGCTGTTATAATGACGGTTGTCGCACAGAATATAATTCTTATGATGGTGTATAAGTTAATGCCACAGCAGATAAATGACAGGTATGTGCTATATGTAATACTTATGTTTGTGATATGCATAGCCAAGGATATTGTATGCATAAGTATGATAGAGATAGACACAGGTGCACGCCATAGCTATGAGGAAGACATTCTTAAGATACAGATAGACACGAATAACAGGCTGTATGGTAATATCAAAGAGGCACAGGAGGAGCTTAAGGACATAAGACACGACCTTAAGAACAGACTGAATACGCTCAGTTATGCCATACAGTTAAGGGATTATGATGAAGCCGAAAAAGAACTTGATAATATACTTGATAATATTAACACAGCCGGGCAGCCAAAGTACTGTACGAACGTAAGGGTCAACAGTATATTGTCATATAAGTTATCAGAAGTGCCAGAAGGTGTAAATATAACCTATGACGTGAAAGTGCCAGAGGAGCTGGATGTTGATTATAGTGACCTTGGCGTGATTATAGGCAACCTTATAGATAACAGCAAACATGCTGTAAGCCGTGTACTTCAGAATAATATGGATGCATATATAGATATTAAGCTTATATGCCACGCAGATAATATAGTATTTATTATAAAGAATAATTATATAAACACTCCGGAAGTCAGAAACATAGATTATTATAAAAATCACGGCAGAGGTATAGGCAGTGTCAGGAAGATAATAAAGAAATATGATGGAATGTATGATGTCAAAAAAACAGAATATGAGTATGTAACAAGTGTGTCGGTCGGAGTAAGGAATATGAGAATGTAAGTATAGGGATATATTTTATATACCAGCCTAGGGATGTCAGGGGAAGTATCTGATGTTGAAAGGGCTGGTATTTTTATGTTAATTACATATATTATACATATAAAAATATGAAATAAAGTATATAAAATTGGATTAAATATACTGAAAAATAACATTTATTGACCAAATATTACAATAAAACCTACCAATTATTACAAATTGAAAAAATAGATAGTTTCGTGTGGTAGAATAAATACAACGGAACCGGTTCTATAAAGTTACTTATTAACAATGGGTTACTGATGATTAAATCAGAAGCTTGAAAGAGTAAAAGAAGTAAAATATGCTTCTTAATCGGTTGGGGATAATAATTCCCAACCGATTGAATTATAAAGAGAAAAGGATAGGGGGAAGAATGAGTTTATGAAGAAAAAAAGCATAATTATTATGATAAGTGTTACAATCTTAATTTCACTTGCTGGCTGCAGATTAACTAATATAGATGATGTATATTCAATGGCAGATATAGAGGATGAAAAGAAAACAACAGTAGTTGTTGATAATAAGGAGTCTAAATGGCATGATGATAATAAGTATTATACTATACCTGAAGGGGTAGATATACCGCCGATGGTAAATATGGATGATACAATAAATGAAACTAGTAATAAGAATAAACTTGAATGTAAAATAGAGGAAGCATATGTTACAAATGATTTTACGGATGTATATTTATATGAGGATAGTGAAAGCATAGAACAGTTAATAATATTCTTAAATAAAATGAAGAAAAATGAGTATATAGATGAAGCTGCTAATATATGTAGTAGTCCCAAAGGGATAGATTGGCAAATGATTATATTCAGACTTAATATAACTAATACAGGGAATGAAGATAGTCAGTTTTTAACAAGTGATTTTAATTTTTATGATATAAAATATGATAATAATAACCTGCAATATAATACTATACATGATAATAATTTTAAGGGGTTCTTTATAAAACCTGATGGATGGGGAGAACATGAATTTTGCAGGGCAACAATAAAAGCAAAAGAAAGCAGAGAAATTATTTTATTATGTTTTGTGGAGAAGTATAAAGTTACAAGATATAGAGGGAAGAATGTAACAGGATATAAATATGTGTATGAGGATGTAGAAACAGATGGATTAATGCTTGATAATGATATATACATAGGAACTAATCACGGAAGTGATGCTAAAACAGGTAGTCCAGAAATATGGAATGAAGATAAATTACTAAAGCTTGATTTTACATATTCAGACAAGCTTAAGTAAGTAGTTGATATTCTGTATGTAATAATGTATATGGCTGGGAGGTTGATAGAATGAAACAGATGCTAAAGATTGAAATGGAGCGGGCACTAAAAGGAGCAGCTTTCAAGATTGCGCTTATTATAGGAATGATAATAGTTACAGTGCAGTTTGTCAAAGTGGGGCTGCATAATGCACTTAATCCGCTGGAGTTTTTTGAATATGGGGGACTAACTCTTCCATATACCGTTATTTATACGTGGATAGGTGGAAGTTTTAATGTTTATTATACGTTGTATATAAGATTACTTCCTATAATGGTAGTTCTGCCATATGCAGCTACATATTATACGGACAGGCGTACAGGAATTATAAGAAATTATTATTGCAGAACGAAAAAGATTAATTACCTTATAGCCAAGTTTACCGCAGTATTTACGACAGGTGGAATAGTGGCAGTTCTTCCATTGCTTGTTAATCTTTTAGCAACAGCCATGCTGCTTCCTTCTATGATATGGAATAATAATACATTTTGTTATTCGGCTAATTCTATGTGGAGTAATATATTATTTACGCATCCTTATGTATATTATCTGTTGTACTTTATATTGCAGTTTATATGTGGTGGATTACTGGCGACTGTTTCGCTTATGGTATCTTTATGGGTGAATAATACATTTATAGTATTACTTTTTCCAGTAGTGCTATGTGAATTCCTGAATGCGGCTTCAAGCTGGTTTCCGTATGTGAAAGTAAGAGCGATTGCTCCATACAGGCTGTTTAGTATGAGCCAGATGGCTCCTAATTATTGGGAAAGTTATGTTTTGTTTATGGTGATGATAGTTGTACTCGATGTTGTTTTGTATATATGGCGGGGGTTGAAGAATGATACATTTTAAAAATAAAAAAGTAAAGTATGGCATATTATTATGTGTGGCACTTGTTTTGGTTATAGTGTTTATATTAGCTTACAGAAATGCCAACACAAGACTGCCTGCTCCAGTTGAGGAGTACTATGAAGCAGGGGACGTTGTAGAGCATAATGGATTAGAAATATGCGTAGCTAATCTTTATTTTGGCAATATGAATGATATTGTTGATAAGAAAAATATGCCGGAAAAGATGAGAAGCGATAATGATGGATTGGTCATTGTTTTTGATGTTACAAACAAAAAAGAGGAGAATGTCAATCTGGCAGCTGATTTTGTACCCAATGTAGAGCTTGTGGCATATCCTATAGGATATGATAATCAGGGAATGATATATGCAGTAGATGAAGAAGGAGATACTATATTAAAACCAGAGGAAACTAAAACATTTGCTATACGCTTTGGTATGTCTGATGGTCTGGTAAGACAGGAACGCAGGGCAAGATTTATAAAGTCAGACTTTTACTTTGATATGGCATTATATCCGGTACATAAGGCGATTATATTACATGGAGCTGAAAAGGTATGAGAAAGATAAGGGAATTACTGAGTGTCAATGACAAGGGAATGTCCATAGTAATGCTTGTTGTTATAACTATACTGCTGCCTAATACAATATTAAGAGGGCTGGGTATTCCGTCTGATACAGAAGCATGCCTGTATGATGTGTATATAGGTATTGGCATATATTATGTGAGCAGGCTGCTTACAATATGTTCATTGTTTTATATATTGTATGTACAGAGATATAATTTTTCAGTAATGATGATTACGAGGCATAAACATATATATAGTATATGGAAAAGATGTGTGAAGGACCTTGCAATACTTAGTGCAGTCATCGCTGTATACATATATATAGCAACAACTATAGCAGGCATATGTATAAAACGAAAGATATATAACTGGGAAGATGAGGCAAGTACATGTTATAGCGCTATACATATGCCATGTGAGGCAGCACCTTCATTTGCACTTATAAGTGCAGTTTTTATATTACAGGCATTTGCAGTTATATTCGTTATGGGACTGATTATGCTTGCGGTATGGTGGATAACGGATAAGAAATGGGCTGGCTATCTTGCAGCTATGGTTATAGTGAGCGTTGAATATTATGATGCCGATGGTGCTATAAGCACAGGTCTTCTATGGCGTAAGTATGTGATGACTTATTCTGTATATAAAAAGGGGATATTATTAGGAAAAAATATTCTTATGCCGATAGCCGTGTGTATAGCGGTGCTGCTTGTCACAAGTCTTATAGTCAGATTGAAGAAGAAGGAATTCATAAATAGCCGATAGAATGTGATGATTGCAGAAAGTGTCGTAATCCCAATATAGAAAGAGCCGTGACACGGCTCTTTTTTATTCTGTATACAGTTAAAAATGCTTTATACTAATAATAGTTAATAGGCTATCTTACACTTATTAAGGTCTACGTGTTCTTTGATAAACTATCCAGTAATTGCTTTAATATCTTCTGGCATATCTTTTGTGTTAAGCATAACAATTCTCTTTTTTAGCAAAATAGTTTACAAAGTTCAGAAAAATAGTTTATAAAGTATTGTTAAAAGATTACAAAAATGGTAATATATATCAATGTTAGAAACATATTAGGTGGGGCGTTCCCCACAAGAACCAATAGGGAGGTTTATAAGTTTATGAGAAAGACAGTTAAAAAACTTACTGCTGTAGGTTTAACACTTACTTCAGTAATGGGGCTTGTTGCATGTGGAAACAACAATGCTTCAACAGAAAGCAAATCAACAGTAGATTGGGCAAGCGTAGAAAAGCCAGAAGCTTTCACTGTTATGGTTGATGGTACAGTTCCTCAGATGGAAGAATGGGGTGACAAGTTTGATGAACAGCTCAAGGAATTAACAGGCCTTGACTTCACAGTAGTTCGTCCAGATCACAGCTCATACTATGATGCAGTAGCAAACTCAATGCTTGATGCAAACTCTATGCCAGATGTTCTTATTCTTTCATCGGACTACTTAGCACTTTATGCTAGGCAGGGTCTTCTCTGGGATATGACAGATGCTTGGAACAATTCAGCAACAAAGGCCTCAGGAAGACTTGTTGCAGATGCAGAAAAGATTATGGAGGCTAACTATGTTAAAGGCGTTGATGGGGAGAAAGCTCTTTACGGTTTCGTACCTGCGCGTGGTAACGGATGCTGTACATATGTAAAGGAAGCCTGGGCAACAGCTGCTGGTTATACAAAGGCAGATCTTCAGAAGCAGATGACATATGATGAATACTATACGATGCTTAAGAAGATGAAAGAAGCTAAGGGCGTTGATTATGTAATTTCAGCTCCTGGTTTCTATTCAAAGGAAGTACCTTATACAAACTATCTTCCTGAATTCTATCAGAATGCACAGTTTACATTCTACTATGATCAGAAGGCTGGACAGTATGTAGATGGTTTCACTCAGCAGGAAATGAAGGATGCTCTTCAGAGAATCCAGAACGCTGTTAAGGATGGACTTATCAATAAGGAATCAAGTACAAAGACAACATTTACATCACGTAACGACTTCAAGTCATCAGATATTAAGACAGAATCAGGTGTATTTACATACTGGGCTGGAACATGGATTGATAAGTTAAAGGACGAAATAACTTCATCTGGTCTTGATGGCTCACTCGTTGCTCTCCTTCCAATTAAGGAGCTTGGTAAGTATGCAGAAAGACTTTCACCATCATGGTGTATTACATCTCATGCAGGTGAAACAGGAAAGGCAGAAGGAATCTTTAAGTACTTCATTGATAAGATGTTAGATGGTGGCGATATCCAGACACTTTGGGAATATGGTCCTAAAGGATATTACTACAACGTAAAGGATGATGGTTCATTCGAATTCCTTCCTACTAAGTCTAACCCTAAGTCAAAGTACTCTAAGGCTCATCTTGACTGCAACCTTGTTCTTGCAGGATTCTCTAACGGAAAGGATCCAGGAAAGGCAGAACAGCCAGATAAGGTTACAGAGTGTGCAGAAATGTTCTTCAAGAACTCTCAGTTAATTGATCCTCCTGCTATGACAGAAGAAGTTGGTAAGCTTATCGGTGATATCAATACAGAGAGATATACAGTAGTTGATAAGGTAGCCAGAGGCGAATGGACTGTTGAAGAAGCTATGAAACAGTATACAAATACAGTTGGTTCTAAGGTTGATGCAGCACTTAAGTCATTAAATGCACAGTCCGATGCTAAATAATTAGTGATTTAAGCTGCTTAATATGTATTATTAGTGATATCTGTTATCACAAAATATCGTGCCAGGAGACTTGGTCTTCTGGCACGATATTTTGCTTTTATCGGTATGGTAATCATGATGTTAGGCGGATTGCTTCTATTTGTTCAGTGAGGTGAGGAAAAGATTGATAGTGTAGGTGAAAACATAATATTGCAGGATTCATGATGAAGCCATAGTTAATATGCTAACTTACACTTATTAAGATCTACATGTTCTTTGATAAACTGTCCAGTAATTGCTTTAATATCTTCTGGCATATCCTTTGTGTTAAGCATAACAATCATCTTTTTTCCAGCAAATAACATATAATAGCCATACAGGAAGTAAACTGTTGTGAACTGTTCCCATTCATATGTGTATACAAGATTATGATCGGGAATATCAGCTAATATAGCAGAGTCCATAAGTGTAATGGTGCATGGTGCATCTTCAGATGAATCTCTGTGTTTTAAGTGGTAGTTTACGCTGTTCTTAAACTGGAATGCAAATATATATATAGGATAAAACCAGCATATCGCATATATAATCAGTAAAAATGAATTGTACTTACCAAGTATCAGCATAACAAGTGATATGGCAGCTGGTATCCACGTAAGTATAAGCTCTATGGGATTTCTTAAGAAACGATTCCAGAATACAATCTTTTTATAGTCGTTTCCGGAAGCTTTAAGTGTGGTATTGTACTTATAAATATTATTCATATAATCCTAATGTCTCCTATTTGTGTTATCATATGTATTTATTAAATGATTAAAACACATGACTCATTTAATCATATCATATAAGGATGTATAAAACAATAAATCAAAAATTAAAAAAATAAAATCAAAAATTAAAATCCAGCTAACGTAAAAATCAACTAAATAATCTCTCTTAAAATGTCAGAAAACAGTTCCCAAATAAGTATAAATATTATATAATTATTGTATGTAAAACAATCCAGGAGGCATGTTTTGGGTAATTGTAGTGATAAGTATGAAGTGTTGTCTTCGGTGATAGAAAGCCTGGAGTCAAAAGATACATTTCAGAATATAGTTGAGGTTATATTACAAAAAGCTAATACGTATATTCAGGCAGAGTATATGGCAGTGATACAGGAGAATTCAGATAAGGATATACTTGATTATATTGCAACGGTGGGGAAAACCTGTGCGCTTATAGAGCGTGTTGAGAATGGAGAATATTCGCTGGAAGAGTTGGAAAAAAGTGCTGGTAAAGGTACATACCCTGATGCAGGGGGACGTATTATCCCGATTAAGATTAATGGGATTAAGGCTATGTATGTTGTTATAAGTGGCATAAAAGACAAAGCTATGGAAGAACTTGATGGATTTATACATAGTATAGTATCAGTTATACAGAACACAGCACAGATGAGAGTTACGAATAATTCTCTGTTATCTTCATATGAGGTCCTTAAGGATATTCTTAACAATATAGGTTCAGGTATTATAGTATGTGACAGAAATTCAGCTGCTATCCTGTTTTCTAACAAAGTTGCAGCAGAGTCAAAAGAGATTCAGAATGCGATTAAAGAGTGCATTCAGGAGCTTATGTCATCAGAAGAGTACAAGTCTTATCTTGACAGAAAGAAAGCTTATGATGAGGAGGATGGTACAGATTATGTTAAGCCATATATCCGTCCTATTGAGAAATATAGTGCGGAATCAGGTTTGTGGTTTGAAATAAGATTTACTAATCTTGTGTGGATAGATGGAAGTGAAGTTATAGTATGCACTGCATCGGATATAACACAAAAAAAGAAGAGCCAGCAAAAGATAGAGTTTCAGGCTCATAACGATTTCCTCACAGGACTTTATAATCGTATGAAGTGTGAGTCTGATCTAAAAAAAATCATCAAGCAGTCCATTAAAGATGGTGTGAAGGGCGCACTTATGTTTATAGATCTTGATGATTTCAAGCATATTAATGATGGACTTGGACATCAGTACGGGGATGTTCTTCTGCAGCAGATAGCAGCAGGGCTTCAGAGTATAGTTGGACTTCGTGGTAAGTGTTACCGTATGGGAGGAGATGAGTTCGTTGCCATAGTTATGCCTGATATGTTCAGTGAGCTTGAGCGTATAGCAAACAAGGTAAAGGATATGTTTAATAAGCCATGGTATCTTATGGAAACAGAATATTTCTGTACTATGAGTATGGGTATTGCAGTATTCCCGGATGACAGCAAAGATGTGCATGAGATTATAAGACTTGCTGATATAGCAATGTATGAGTCCAAGAAAAATGGAAAGAATGGTTATACATTTTACGACAGCTGTAGTAAGCTGAACACAGCAAGAAGACTTGATATAGAGAATAGCATGAGGCAGGCTGTAACTTCAGGAATAGAAGAATTTGTGGTATTCTATCAGCCAGTAGTTGATGTAAGAACAGGTGAATGTTCATCATGTGAGGCACTTGTAAGATGGGACAGTAAGGCATTGGGTTTTATGGGACCTGGTGATTTTATACCACTTGCGGAGTATCTTGGACTTATAACGTCAATAGGTGATTATGTACTCGAAGAAGCCTGCAGACAGTGCAGATACTGGAATGAGCATGGCATACCTGATTTCCATATCAATGTTAATCTTTCGGTAGTGCAGCTGCTCCAGAAGGATGTTGCTGAAACTGTGGCGCGTATATTAAAGAAAACAGGGGTGAATCCAAAGAATATAGTTCTTGAGATAACAGAAAGCTTTGCTATCAATGATATGGACAGGGTTCTTGATATAATAAAAGGAATCAAGAAACTAGGACCAAGAATTGCACTTGATGACTTTGGAACTGGCTATTCATCACTGAATTATATAAAACAGCTTCCACTTGATATTATAAAGGTGGATAAGACATTTATAGATGATATAGTGGAGGACGAATATGCGCAGGCATTTATAAAACTCATAGTTGAACTTTCAGATACGATTGATACAGATATTATTGTAGAAGGAGTTGAGAATGAAGCACAGCTTAACATACTAAAGGAACTGGGAGTAGACTATATACAAGGCTTTTATTATGGAAAGCCAGTGCCGGCATATGAATTTGAAAAACTAAACTTTAGGGGGAGAATTGGTTATGAAAATGCTGATAAAGAATGGTAGAATTATTGATCCTGCAAGTAATACAGACGAAGTTAAAGATCTTCTTGTAACAGATGGTATAATTGAAAAGGTTGCTAAAGATATTGATGATGCATCAGATAGCATAATAGATGCTAAAGGCTGTTTTGTAATGCCAGGTCTTATAGACATTCATGTACATTTCAGGGAACCAGGCTTTGAACATAAGGAAACTATAAGAACAGGTGCAAGAGCAGCAGCAAGAGGCGGTTTTACAACTGTATGCCCTATGCCAAACACTAAGCCGGTTATAGATAGTGTAGAGATGGTAGAGTATATCAGGAATAAGGCAGAAGAGGTTACTGATATCAATATCCTTCCTATAGCATCCATAACAGCAGGTCAGGATGGAGAGTATCTGACAGATTTTGAGAATCTTAAAGAGGCAGGTGCGGTAGCTGTAAGTGAGGATGGAAGATCGGTTATGAATGCAAGAGTAGCAAGACAGGCTATGAGACTTGCAGCAGAAGTTGATATTCCAGTGTTTGCACATTGTGAGGATAAGAATCTTGCAGCACGTGGTGTCATGAATGCTGGTAATCATGCAAGAGAATTAGGTTTCTATGGAATCATGAATGCAGTTGAGGATATAATTGTTGCAAGAGATATACTTCTTGCAAAAAACACAGGTGCCAAACTTCACCTATGCCATTGTTCTACAGAGGATAGTGTCCGCATGATAGCTGATGCCAAAAAGGAAGGCATGGATATAACAGCTGAGGTTACGCCACACCATTTTACACTTACAGAAGATGCTATAACAGAGGATGATGCTAACTATAAGATGAATCCGCCACTTCGTACAAGAAAAGATGTTGATAAGCTTATAGAAGGACTTAAGAGCGGAGTTATAGATTGCATAGCAACAGATCATGCACCCCATCATAAGACAGAGAAGGAGAGAGGCTTTGTAGATGCACCTTTTGGCATAACAGGACTTGAAACATCGGTAGCACTTACTATAACAGAGCTTGTGAAGAAGGGCGTGCTTACGCCGCTTCAGATGGCAGAGAGGATGAGTTACACGCCGGCTAAGATTATAGGAATAGACAAAGGCACACTTCTCCCAGGAAAAGCTGCAGATATTACCATAATAGACCCGGATAAGGAGTATGTTATAGACAGCAATACATTTGCATCTAAAGGACATAATACCCCTTTTGATGGAAAGAAGGTATCAGGGCAGGTAAGATATACTATAGTTTCAGGAAAGGTTGTATATTCTAATAACAATGGAACAGAAGTTATTATTGATAAAGATGTTCCAAAGTTGTAGAATAATGTGAGCGTACAGCTAAGAAGTATTTTAAAAACTAAAAAGAAATAAAAAGGAGATTGTTATCACATGATAAACAAGTTAGTAGATAAGATTGTAAAAACTAATGCACCAGTAGTTGTTGGACTTGATCCTATGATGAAGTTTATTCCTGAGCATGTTCAGGCAGCAGCATTTGAGCAGTATGGAGAAACTTTAGAGGGAGCAGCAGAGGCTATATGGCAGTTTAATAAGTCTATCATTGATAATATATATGATATAGTTCCAGCAGTTAAGCCACAGATTGCCATGTATGAACAGTTTGGCATAGAAGGTCTTAAGGTGTTTAAGAAGACAGTTGATTATTGCCACGAAAAGGATATGGTTGTAATAGGTGATGTTAAGAGAGGCGATATTGGCTCAACCTCAGAAGCATATGCTGTAGCACACCTTGGAAAGGTTAAGGTAGGCTCTAAGCTTTTAACTCCTTTCGATGAAGATTTTGCAACAGTTAATCCATATCTTGGTTCAGATGGTATTAATCCATTCATAAAGATATGTCAGGAAGAGAATAAGGGTATATTTATACTTGTTAAGACTTCTAACCCATCAAGTGGAGAGTTTCAGGATCAGCTTATTGACGGCAAGCCACTTTATGAGCATGTTGGTGCAAAGGTTGATGAATGGGGAAGCCAGTGTATGGGTGATACATACAGCAATGTAGGAGCAGTTGTAGGTGCTACATATCCAGAGATGGGCAAGACATTAAGAAAGGTTATGCCTAAGGCATATATCCTTGTTCCGGGATATGGTGCACAGGGAGGAAAGGCTGAAGATCTTGCAGCATTCTTTAATCCAGATGGACTTGGTGCTATCGTAAACAGTTCAAGAGGTATTATAGCAGCTTATAAGAAGGATGAATATGCAAAGTTTGGTGATAAGAACTTTGGTGAAGCCTCAAGACAGGCAGCACTTGATATGATAGCAGATATTAATGGAGCACTTGGAAAGTAATATTAAAAACGATAGTTTCGCTGTGAGCATATTATACATGCTGATGGTTCAGAGTTATATTTAACGCAGAAGAAAGCGGCAGTATCAGTTGTAATTGCTGGTAAAGCCGCTTTTTTGGAAGTGTTTAAAGATGATAAAGAAATAAAAGATATGCTGATATCAATATATTCAGGAACGAGAAGAGAGTATATAAGTGATTAAAGCTCATAGATACATTACGTTAATATATCTATAAGCGGAAAGGAAGTTCAAACAATGATACTAATAAAAAATGGCTACGTAATAGATCCGGAAAGTGGATTCGAGGACTATGCAGATATCATTATAGAAGCTGGAATAATAAAGAAAATAGGCTGTGTTGATGAAGAATCAGAAGCACTTGATGGGGAAAATGCCTTTGATAATTATGAGCAGGTTATTGATGCAAAGGGTATGATAGTTGCTCCGGGACTGATTGATACACACGTACATTTCAGGGATCCAGGCTTTACATATAAAGAGGATATTGAAACAGGAGCTAAGGCAGCGGCAGCAGGTGGTTTTACAACGGTTATGTGTATGGCTAATACGAAGCCTGTGATAGACAATGTTGAAACACTTAAGTATGTTCTGGATAAGGGAAAAACTACACCTATAAATGTATATTCAGCAGCAGCGGTATCCAAAGGATTTAAGGGCGAAGAGCTCACAGACTTTAAGAGTCTTAAAGAGGCAGGAGCATATGTATTCACAGATGATGGAATACCACTTAAGGATGAGCTGTTAGTAAAGAAAGCCATGGAAGAGGCAAAGAAGCTTGATATGCCACTCAGCTTTCATGAGGAGAATCCAGCATTTATAGAACAACAGGGAATCAACAAGGGAGTGGTATCTGACAAGTTAGGCTTAGGAGGTGCACCGGCACTTTCAGAATATATTATGGTTGCCAGAGATTGCATGCTTGCACTTGAAACAGGTGCTACCATATGTATACAGCATATAAGCTCAGAAGTATCAGTTGAACTTGTGCGTACAGCTAAGAGGTTAGGTGCAGATGTACATGCAGAGGCTACACCTCAGCATTTTTCATTAACAGAGGATGTAGTGCTTGAAAAGGGAACACTTGCAAGGGTGAATCCACCTATAAGGACAGAAAAGGACAGACAGGCTATAATAGCTGCGTTAGCAGATGGAACGATAGACATAATAGCAACAGACCATGCACCACACAGCCGTGAGGAAAAGGATAAGGAGTTTAAGGCAGCACCTAGTGGAATGATAGGTCTTGAGACATCCCTGGCACTAGGTGTAACTAAGCTTGTAAAGACAGGAAGGCTCACAATGAAGGAGCTTCTTTCCAAAATGACAATCAACCCTGCAAAGCTTTATAAGATGGATAAAGGATATATCAAGGAAGGCACAGCAGCAGATATAGTTATCTATGCACCTGATGAAAAGTGGATTGTAGGAGAAAGCTTTGCATCTAAAGCCTCCAATACACCTTTTATAGGTCAGGAGCTTTATGGTAAAATAAAGTACACAATATGTAATGGAAATGTGGTATATTGCGATTGCTGATAAAAGCATGGATATTGATAAGTGCCTGCGCGCACCCGGCACACAACCAATATACGAAAAGCGTGCGCAGAAATGAGGATTAATATGTCATACAGAGAAAATGCTGCCATAATCAGTACAGCCTGTCTTGCAGACGGTGTATATGAAATGTGGCTTAAAACGGAGAAAATAGCAAAGGAAGCAAGACCAGGCCAGTTTATATCAGTATATTCAAACGATGGTTCAAGACTTCTGCCAAGACCAATAAGTATATGCAGGATAGATGATGATAAGCTAAGAATAGTATATCGTATAGCCGGAAAGGGAACAAAGGAGTTCTCACAGATGAGTAAAGGCCAGACTCTTGATATCCAGGGACCACTTGGTAATGGATATGATATAAAAACGATATTTGAAGAGGCAGAGAATGTCAGTGTACACGAATGTAAGGATGGAGTATGCACATTTAAGAAAGAATACAGACCAGTTAAGAAGGCAATTCTGTTTGGTGGTGGAATAGGTATTCCACCAATGCTTGAGCTTGCAAAGCAGCTTGAATGTGATACAGAGGCTGTATTGGGTTACAGGGATGGACAGCTTTTCTTAAAGTCAGAGTTTGATGAATATTCACACGTAACAGTTGCAACAGAGGATGGAAGTGTAGGAACTAAGGGTAATGTTCTTGATGCGGTAAGACAGAATAATATTAACGGAGATATAATATTTGCATGTGGTCCAACACCTATGCTTCGTGCTATTAAAGAGTATGCTTTAAGCAATAACATCCCTTGCTATGTATCACTTGAAGAAAAGATGGCGTGTGGAATAGGTGCGTGTCTTGCGTGTGTATGCAAGTCAACAGAAAAGGATGAGCATTCACAGGTTAATAATAAGAGAGTATGTAAAGAAGGACCAGTATTTAATGTTAAGGAGGTAGAATTATAATGGCGGCTAAAGTTAATCAGCTTAACCCTGCTGATGTTAATATGAAGGTGAATATTGCAGGCGTAGAATTCAACAATCCTGTAACAGTAGCCTCAGGAACATTTGGCTCGGGTATGGAATATTGTGAATATGTGGATTTAAACAGGCTTGGAGCTGTTACAACCAAGGGCGTAGCGAATGTGCCATGGCCAGGTAATCCTACACCAAGAATTGCAGAGACATATGGTGGCATGATAAATGCTATCGGACTTCAGAATCCGGGACTTGATACATTTGTTAAAAGAGATATACCATTTCTTAAGCAGTATGATACACGTATAATTGTAAATGTTTGTGGAAAAACAGAAGAGGATTATGTCGATGCTGTTGAAAAGTTAGGTGAGCAGCCAGTAGATATGTTAGAAATCAATATATCATGCCCTAATGTCAAGGAGGGCGGCATAGCCTTTGGACAGGTTCCTGCTATGGCAGAGCGTATAACAAAGGCAGTAAAGAAGGTTGCAAAGCAGCCGGTTATTATGAAATTAAGTCCTAACGTTACAGATATTACAGAAATGGCAAAGGCAGTAGAAGCTGGTGGAGCTGATGCTGTGTCACTTATTAATACTATAACAGGCATGAAGATAGATATTAACAGAAGAACATTTGCGGTAGCAAACAAGACAGGAGGACTTTCAGGTCCAGCTATCAAGCCTGTTGCAGTAAGAATGGTATATCAGACAGCTAATGCAGTAAAGCTTCCAATCATAGGCATGGGTGGAATCGCCAGCGCAGAGGATGCACTCGAATTCCTTATGGCTGGTGCAACTATGGTTTCAGTTGGTACTGCTAACTTTAATGATCCTATGACTACTATAAAGGTTATTGATGGAATAAAAGATTACTGTGCACGCAATGGAATTGCAGATGTTAAAGAGCTGATAGGCTGTGTCAGATGATATTATAGCTAAAAGCTATAACGTATAATAAATATTAGGAATAATATTTACTATTGACCTACTAGGTTAAAGTGTGTATTATAATGTCAACGACGAAATAACATATCACAATGATATGTAAATAATAACTGACAACTAATATTTATTATATGGAGGATATCATTATGGCAAAAAAACATTACGAAGACAGAAATCTTAAGTTTGAAACATTACAGTTACATGTAGGACAGGAACAACCTGATCCAGTTACAGATGCAAGAGCAGTTCCAATCTATCTTACATCATCATATGTATTCCATAACAGCCAGCATGCAGCAGACAGATTCGGCCTTAAGGATGCAGGTAACATCTATGGACGTCTTACTAATCCAACAGAGGACGTATTTGAAAAGAGAATCGCAGCACTTGAGGGTGGTGTGGCAGCACTTGCAGTTGGTTCAGGAGCAGCAGCACTTGCATATGCTTTCCAGGCACTTGCACACGCAGGTGATCACATTGTAGCAGCTAAGAATATTTATGGTGGAACATACAACCTTTTAGCACATACACTTCCAGATTATGGAATTGAAGCTACATTCGTAGATCCATTTGATTATGATGCTATTGAAGCTGCTATCAGACCTAACACAAAGGCAGTACAGATTGAAACACTTGGCAATCCTAACTCAGAGGTAGTTGATATCGAAAGAATAGCCAAGATTGCGCATGCACATAATATTCCACTTGTAGTTGATAATACATTTGCAACACCTTATCTTGTAAGACCTATCGAATATGGTGCTGATATCGTAGTTCATTCAGCAACTAAGTTCATAGGCGGACATGGTACAACACTTGGTGGTGTAATCGTAGACAGTGGTAAGTTTGACTGGGTTGCAGCAGCGGATAAGTTCCCATGGTTAGTAGAGCCAAATGTATCATATCACGGTGTAAGCTTTGCAAAGGATACAGCTCCAGCAGCATTTGTTACATATATCAGAGCTATCCTTCTTCGTGATACAGGTGCTACTATTTCACCTGTACATTCATTCATCTTCCTTCAGGGACTTGAAACATTATCGCTTCGTGTAGAAAGACACGTTGAGAATGCATTAAAGGTAGTTCAGTACTTAAAAGACCAGCCATTAGTAGAAAAGGTTAACCATCCATCTATCTCAACTAATGCAAAGCAGCAGGAACTTTACAAGAAGTACTTCCCTAATGGTGGTGGTTCTATCTTTACATTTGAAATCAAGGGTGGAGCAGCAGAAGCACAGAAGTTCATTGATAATCTTGAATTATTCTCACTTCTTGCAAATGTAGCCGATGTTAAGTCACTTGCGATACATCCAGCAAGCACAACACATTCAGAGTGCAACGAAGCAGAGCTTCTTGACCAGGGAATCAAGCCTAACACGATCAGACTTTCAATCGGTACAGAGAATATTGATGATATCATTGAGGATCTTGATGAAGCATTTAAGGCTATCCAGGAATAATTATCAGCATTGCCATCAATAGTCCATCCTGATGAATGAAATAATATTATAAAGCTTTATTTTAAAAGTTTATTTTAATGAGTTATTTAAGGAGTTAATGTAGAAAATTTATCCATTAACTCCTTTTTTGTGATATAATGTAGAAAATATAATTAAATCCAATATGAAGGGAGATTTTACAATGATTTACGCATCACTTAATGCAAAAGAAGGAAATTATCAGTATCCAGCAGCAATAAAGACAGCACTTGACTTTCTTGCAAAGCCAGAAACAGCAGAGCTTCCAGTAGGAAGATACGAGCTTGATGGAGATAACATTTTCGTACTTATCCAGGATCAGACAACAGCTCCAGTAGAGAATAAGAGAGCAGAAAGCCATAGAAATTATATTGATATCCAGTATCTTTTCACAGGGAAGGAAGTACAGGGCTATGCACCACTTCTTCCAGGCGTAACAGGTGAAGAACCAGCAGGTAAGGATAATATTTTCTACGCAGATGTAGAGAACGAGCAGTTTGTAACATTACATCCAGGTGAATTCACAGTATACTTTACTAATGATATTCATCGTCCTAACTGCACAATGGATGAACCAGTTAACATTCATAAGGCAGTTGTAAAGATTAAGGAAAGCCTTATAAAGTAATCAGTTTAAGAATGGTTTATTAGAAACTATTAAAAAGTAAATCAACTTAGTGGATGACAGAAATAGTTTTTGTCATCCACTAATTTTTATTAATCTTTATACTCAATGCCAAAATAATCAAGATAAGTCTTAAATCTATCCTGAGCGGTAAGACAGGTATCAACTAAATATCCCTGTTCGTTTTTCCATTCCTTTAATCCACGGTAATAAAATTCCTTTAAATCATCTTCTATAATAAATGGAGTTATGCCATTGCGAAGGCATTCCTTAAACATAATTAATCTGCCAACACGACCATTGCCATCTTGAAATGGGTGTATTTTTTCGAATTCATAATGAAATTCGATTATTTCTTTAAGAGATTTTTGCTTTATATTATTATAACTTTTAAGTAAAGCCTTTAATTCTTTGCATACATTTTCAGGCTTTGTAGTTGGCATGCCACCGACTTCATTTTCAATCCTTTTGTAATCACCGACAGCAAACCAGGATTTCCTGCTATCAGAAGTACCTGACTTTAATATCAGATGAAGCTGCTTGATAAGAGATTCACTTAGAGGATAGTTGGCTAAATCAATGATTAAGTCAATACACTTAAAATGATTAGCGGTTTCAACTATATCGTCAACATTGATGGTTTCATTTTGTATGCCTATTGTATTAGTTTCAAAAATATATCTTGTCTGGTCATGTGAAAGCCGGCTGCCTTCGATGTGATTGGAGTTATAAGTTAAATCAATTTGAATTTTATGGTATATTCCACCGGAAATTCCGGATTCTTTTTCAATAGTAAGACGGGTAAGTAAATCTCTGGGTATCATTGCGTTTCTTTTCTTTCTGACTGGTTTAACTGCATTATTGGGTATTTTCCATGATTTGCCGTCAATAATAGCGCCGGGTATCTTTCCATGTGAACAATAATTTCGTACACTTCTTTCGGAAATTTTCCATTTCTCTGCAGTTTCTTTGACATTTAGATACATTGTATTCACCTCCATCATAATTATTAACAGGAATTATTATATCATTACCGGCAAAATATCTCAACTTTTCATGCCATGAATATGCGGGATATTTTGCCGATAAAAATTATAATTGCCGATAAATTAATATTTTATTCAAGTGAAGTCTGCTGATAAATGGGTTGATAAATGTAATCAAACAAATGTTAGATTACAATAAATAATGTTATGCTTGACAAACAATATATACGCGTGATATACAATAATAAACTCTTTGCACTGCATATAAATCTACAGTACAAACTGAGCAGACCGGGATTATATGATATATATGTTTGTTATGTGATAATAAGATTAAATCACATCATAATATAAAAGTGTAATCCAGGAGTCGGGTCACATGTGTGACAGTGGAATCTTTTCTATCCACGGGACAGTAGTTGCTAATACTGATTCGTGGGTGTTTTATATATTTATTATTATATGCATTTCGCATACAACTCCCACATATTTTAGTGTTATAGGGTTACTCAGATAGAACATATATGGATATATATTCATATTTATATTTATATATGTGATATCGGATAAGTCTTATTAACAGGAGGAATGAAATAATGGAAAAGAAAGAAAATATTTCAGGAAGTATCAGAGCTAAAGCAGGGGTACAGAATGGAATTGTATCGGAGGATGAATTTCAGAGAGTAGCTAATAAGGTATCCTTCGTAACAATTATTGGTAATATACTGCTGTCAGTTATGAAGCTTATAGCAGGTTTTATAGCACATTCAAATGCGATGATAAGTGATGCCATACACTCGGCATCTGATGTTTTTAGTACATTTGTCGTTATTATTGGAATAAAACTTGCTTCAAAAAAAGCAGATAAGGAACATCCTTATGGACATGAAAGATTAGAGTGTGTTGCTGCGATAGTGCTTTCTATGGTGCTGTTTATAACAGGCTTTGGTATAGGAGCTGCTGCACTTAAAAATATAACCAGCGGAGATTATAACAACATAGTAGTTCCAGGTATTCTTGCACTTGTTGCAGCTATTGTATCAATAGTAAGTAAGGAAGCTATGTACTGGTATACAAGATATAATGCTAAAAGGATAGACTCAAGTGCACTTATGGCGGATGCATGGCATCACCGTTCAGATGCCTTTTCATCAATAGGAGCACTCATAGGTATTGCTGGTGCAAGATTAGGATTTCCTATTATGGACTCAATCGCCAGTCTGATAATATTCGTATTTATCATAAAGGCAGCGTATGACATATTCAAGGATGCCATAGACAAGATGGTGGATCACGCATGTGATGATGCTACAGTCAGCCAGATACGGGAATGTGTTATGAAGCATGAGGATGTATTAGGAATCGACATGCTCCAGACACGTATATTCGGTAATAAGATATATGTGGATTTAGAGATAGAAACAGATGGCTCGTATACACTTAGCAAGGCACATACAATAGCCGAAACAGTGCACGATGACATAGAGAAGAGCTTTCCTAAGGTAAAGCATATAATGGTGCATGTAAATCCAGCGGATGTGTAAATGCTTAAGCAATTATTTCTTGAGCACAGAACAATCCGTAGATATCAAAGTCGAGGACTTTTGACCCCGACATCATATAATACCTTAATTATATATTTTTTACAGCAGTAAAGCAAAGGCACTTTGTATTGTATTGATACAGGCGTACTTTGCTTTTTTTATGTATAATAGGGGTAAGCGTATTAGTAGCTGGTACAATTTACTTAAAAAAGCATAGAAATGAGGAATCAATATGAATCAAAGATTAAATGAAATTCTTAAAGCTCATACTAAGGAGTTTGAGGAAGTAAGTGATGAAATCTGGGAGCATCCTGAAACGAGATATCAGGAATTCCAGTCCTCAAGGATACAGATAGAGTTTCTTAAGGAAAGAGGCTTTAGAGTAACTGAGGAAATAGCTGGAATTAAGACAGCATTTGTTGCAGAAGCAGGAGAAGGAAAGCCGGTTATTGCATTCTTAGGAGAATTCGATGCACTTCCTGGACTAAGCCAGTATGCAGACTGCCCATATGAGAATGCCATAGAAGAGGGCAAAGCAGGACATGGATGTGGACATAATCTCTTAGGAACAGGTGCTATGGAGGCTGCCTGTGTTATAAAGCAATATATCGAAGAGAACAATATAAAGGCCACTGTACGTTATTATGGATGTCCTGCTGAGGAGAGTGGTGCAGGAAAAGCATTTATGGTAAGAGAAGGCTGTTTTAATGATGTTGATTTTGCTTATGCATGGCATCCAATGTTTGAAACAGGAATTATGAATAAAACACTTGCTAATGTCAGGGTTATATATGACTTTACAGGAAAAAGTTCACACGCAGCAGCTTGTCCTGAGGATGGAAGGAGTGCTCTGGATGCCTGCGAGCTTATGAACGTGGGAGTTAATTATTTAAGAGAGCATGTTAAAACGGACAGCCGGATGCATTATGCATATCTTAATGCAGGTGGAAGTGCACCGAATATAGTTCCACATAAGGCAACACTTTTATATGCATTACGTGCCCCAAAGGCATCGTATGTTAAGGAGCTTATAGAAAGAGTATCGGACGTGGCAAGAGGGGCAGCACTTATGACAGGAACGAAGGTCGATATAAGAGTTGTCAGCGCATATGCAGATTTTCTTTCAGTTCCGGCAATGGATATGATTATGGAGGACAGCATAATAGATAGTCCTTTAGTGGAATACACAGATGAGGAATATAAATATGCAAGCCAGTTTAATTCTATGGAATATGATTTAAAAGATAATATAGATGCTTCATATGAAAAAGGAAAGAAAAGTATTCCAATAGGAAGTACTGATGTTGCAGATGTAAGCTGGATAGCTCCTATGGGTTCCATAACAGTAACAACTATGGCAAAGGACAGCACTATGCATGGCTGGTCAGTAGTTGCACAGGGAAAAAGCAGCATAGCACATAAGGGTATGCACAGAGCAGCAGGTATCCTTGCACAGGCAGCATTAAGAGTAATAGAATCTCCTGAATTGCAGAAGAAGATAAAAGAAGACTTTAATAAGTCAAAGGCTGGTGAAGAATATGGCTCGTTACTTCCAGCTAACGTAAAGCCAGGAGATTTTTAATAAGATTTTTAATTAGACAACAAGCTCTTGACAAAACTGTACATGTACTGTATATATTAATATATACAGTACATGTACAGTTTTTCTGTTTTATAATATGTATTTATAAAAATAAGTTAAAATATTAATGCTGTACTAATCACATGGTGTTATATCACATAAAAGACTATCACATAAAAATAATAAAACGGACAATTTTATAAACTACCAAAAAGACAGGGGGGAACGCTAAATGTTAGAAGTCAGTAATCTTAATAAAATAAATCCCGACAGCAATTCATACCTTCTTGATAATATGACATTCCACATTCCAAAGGGACATATTTGTGGGTTGATTGGCGAAAACGGAGCAGGCAAAACAACACTTATGCGTACACTTATGGGACTTTACAGTTCATCCGGAAGTATAGTTATAGACGGCTGTGATATGCGGCTTAATGAGGCGGCAGCCAAGGAAAGGCTGGGGATAGTATTTGCTGATGACGGCTTTTTTGACGGAAATATGAGATTATGGCAGATAGGAAAGTTCTATGGACAGTTATATCATAGCTTCAATATGGAATTGTATCTTAATTATATTGAAGAATTCGGACTTGATAAAAAACAGAAATATAAGAAGCTTTCCAAGGGAATGAAAACAAGGACACAGTTAGCATTTGCACTATCACATAATGCTAAGCTGTTTTTATTTGACGAACCGACTGCCGGGCTTGATAAGCATTTCAGGGAAAAGTTCCTTAAGCTATGTACAAAGCTTGTAGCAGATGGGGAAAAAAGCATACTTATAGCGACACATATAACGGAAGAGCTTGACAGGATTGCCGACTATATTGCGTATATGCAGAAGGGTAGAATGTTATTTTATACAGAAAGCTATAAAATGTGTGAGCGTTTCAGGATTGTTACTGGTGAGGATTATAAGTGTAATCTTATACCGGATGAAGCGGTTGTATATAAGGAGAAGAACACTTACAGCACAAGTGCCATGGTAGTTAATTCAAAGTGGTACAGAATAGAAGATGGATTGGAAAAACATATACCTGATATCAGGGAGTTTATGTATTATTTTGTAAAAGGAGGGGAGAAAAATGCCGAAGCTATTGCAGAAAAATATCTTAATAAGTAGTTTTGTTTCGCTTATTATTTCGTTAACTGCAGTAGTGTGCTGGTCGTTTTTTCAGGTCAGTAGTTACAAGTATATATATGCCTTGAATTTGTTTTTAGTTGTGACGTGTAAGCCGGAGATTGCAGCAGGATTAAGTGTATTTGTGCTTCCTGATTATATGTATATTGCGCCGTATACCAAAGAACAGAGAAAAGAACTTATAAGGAAGGGACAGAGGTATAAGTTTTTTGCTATGTATATGTGGTTAATTATTATTTTGGTATTACCATTTGGATACATAGAATATATGCGGGGAAATATGTCTTCGGTCATAGTGTGTTTAAGTGAAGTTATATTATCAGCAAGTCTGCTGTATAGCAATACATTTTCAATATACATAGTTAAAAATAGTGTGTATAGATATTGGTCAACAGTTGGTTTAAAGCTTGTTATGATATTAATGTTTTTTTGGGCTGTACAGACAGATAAGACAGCAGGTACAGAGAGCGTTAATGTAATTATTGTCTTATTGGTTTTGGTAAGTTCTGTGATTCTTATTCTGGTATGCAGGATAAAGTATCAGGATAAAATGTTTAGCAGTATGGCAGATTACGAATATATTAAAGAGAAGCTGCCTGTGTATTCATGGAATACAAGTGGTAGATGAAGGAAAAGTACACTTATAGCGGCATATAAAGCGTAAGAACTAGACAGTATTGCTGCGTATATTAAAAATATAATAGAGGTTATATATGAAAATAGTTATTTCAAATACAGTAAATATGCCAATATATGAACAGATTGTCAATCAGATAAGGGATGCAGTGATAAATGGTGAGCTTAAGGTGGGGGAAGGTATGCCGTCTATAAGAGTTCTTGCAAAAGAGCTTACTGTAAGTGTTATCACAACAAAGCGTGCCTATGAGGAACTGGAAAAGGAAGGTGTTATTGAGTCTGTTCCCGGAAGAGGTTTTTATGTATGTGAGCAGAAAAACGACCATTTAAGGGAAAAACAGATGATGAATATAGAGAGCCGGATGTCAGATATTTTAAAGGATTGTGAAAATGCAGGTATGACGTTGGATGATGTGATTGATATGGTTCGTGTATTAGGAGAAAAATGATGGAAGAAAATATAATAAAGATTGAAAATGCAGCGTTAAAGTTAGGAAAGTTTTCTATGAAACCGGCAATTATAAATATTCCTAAAGGTTACATCGTAGGTATACAGGGAGATAACGGAGCAGGAAAATCAACAATGCTGCGTATGCTTCTTGGAATGTATGATAAAATGCAGGGTAATATTTACATAGATGGCATTGATGTAGTAAAGAATAGGACGCAGATAAAAAATATAACAGGAGTTGTTTCGCAGGAGAGAACATTTTTTATGGAGGAGGATGCATATGAAAATGAAAGGCTGTATGCACCATTTTATAGAAACTGGAACAGCGGTGAATATCGTAAAATGCTTAAAAATCTGAATATTAATTCAGGCAGCAGCTTAGGAAAGCTGTCAACAGGAGAAATGCTTAAGTATCAGCTTGCTTTTGCAGCAGCATACAGACCACAGGTGTTATTACTGGATGAGCCGACTGCCAATCTTGATCCTGTATTCAGGGATGATTTTCTAAAGATATTACAGGAATTCGTAGCTGAATATGATATGACTATTCTTATGGCGACACATCTTGATGAAGACATTACCAAGATAGCTGATTATATTATGGATGTAGAAGATGGGAGATATTCACTTAGGGAGTGTATATAGAATGCTGCAGATATATGTCATATAGAATATGAAAAAAGGGCAAAAAAGAAACTGTAAAAAATAAGCGCAGAAAAGAGGGAGTATATGGATACAGACATAAAAAAGCTGTTAAAAACAGAGCATAAAAACTGGAAACAGCGTATGGTAAAAGAAACAAAAGGGACATATATAGCTATTTATCTTGGCTTGATTTTTAGTGTATTTATGTCAGCTATGTATGGTTTTAAGTATGATTATTCATCAGATGATAAGAGCGTTATGATCACGTTGACAGTATTTATATTTGTTGTATATCATGGCGTGACTGCATATGTGTCATATGTGAGAGAAAACGGAAGGAGCGTTAATATATTTGAAAAATACAGGTACATACCTGTGGATATATCAGTGTTAAGGCGCGTAAAGCTTATATTAACAGCACGTATAGTAGCCCCCTTCGTTATAACAGGACAGATGGCAGCTATATTTGTAAGAGCAATAGATCCGGATAATCAAGGTGGAAGCCTGATAGATATAAGTGTCTTTATGCCTTTGATTATAGGCTGCCTGTTTATATTAGAAAAGTTTATTGAATATAGAGTATTAAGCAGGAAGGCAGCATTGCAATAATTACATGCAATAATTAAAATAACTTAAAAACGTGCATTTTAACATTGGCTAAGTTAAAATGAAATAAATTAAGTTAAAAGATAAATAATAAAATTTTAGTATCGTCAGTCAGGTCATGGCTGGCGATATTTTTTATCCCTTATTTCAATTTACGAACACTTTACACAGATTTCTCATACATACGGTATTACATTTTACATACCGTTGTTATTCTGTTAACTGTCAATGAGGTACAGGTAAAGTTGATAACGGATGGTACGTAACACCTGTTATGGCTTAAGTCTTGTAATCAGTTGATAAAAACAAAACAATAGTTTGAAAAACAGACTGTAAAGCTGATTAGATATCAGATATCAGAAAGCAGATACGGATTAGAAATTGAAAAAATCAGACATAAGCAGTCAGAAGGAAAAGTGAGGATGATTATGAGAAAGTTTAATTGGAAAAAGAGTGTAGCTATTGCACTTAGCACAGTATGTATAGTAGGAGCATTAGCAGGCTGTGGAAGTAGCAGTTCAGATAATGGAAATGACAGCGCAAAGGCAGAAAAGCTTAACGGAAGTATAACAGCAGCAGGTTCTTCAGCACTTAAGCCACTTGTAGATGATGCAGCAGATCTTTTTAATGAAAAATATCCAGATGTAAATATCACAATTGATGCAGGTGGATCAGGAGAAGGTCTTAAGCAGGTTTCAGAAGGAACAGTTAATATTGGTAACTCAGATGTAGAAGCTGCAGAAAAGCTTGATGCAACAAAGGCTTCAGCACTTGTAGACCATAAGGTATGTGTTGTAACTATGGCACCTATCGTAAACAAGGATGTAACAGCAAGCGGTGTTAAGAATCTTACAAAGGCACAGCTTACAGATATCTTCACAGGTAAGATTACTAACTGGAAGGAAGTTGGTGGTGCTGATGAAGCAATCGTACTTATTACACGCCCAGAATCTTCAGGTACAAGAGCAACATTTAAGAAGTACGCACTTGACGGTGCAAGCGAAGCATCTAACAAGTCTATGGAAACAGATGATTCAGGTGTCCTTTTACAGAATGTAAAGACAACAAAGGGCGCAATCGGATATGTAGCTTTATCATATCTTGTAAGCAATCCTGGTGTTGATACAGTATCAATTGATGGTGTAGAGCCTACACTTGAGAATACATACGCTGGAAAGTATCCGGTATGGACATATGAGCATATGTATACAAAGGGTAATGCTGATGAAGTATCTCAGAAGTTCCTTGATTACATTATGTCAGATGAATACGGTAAGAAGATGGAAGCCTTAGGATATGGCGTATCTTCTAAGATGACAGTTAAGGAACACAAATAATAAATATTAATTAATTAACTTGTAAAATATATATGTTGATGACCAGATATTAATGCAGTTAGCATTGCATTTATCATTGCAGTTAGCAATGATAAATGATACTGCATAAGAGATTATAAAGAGGCGGGCACGATAATATAAGTGGTGCCTGCCTATAATCGTGATATAGCAGACATTAGAATGGAGAATGTATGAACAGTAAGAGAGGTATGTTTACCAGGGAATATCTGTGGCGGAGTATAGTTACAATATGTGGCTTGTTCGTTATAGTTATTACATTGGGAATAGGTGGATTCCTTGTATATAAGGGCTCTGGAACGTTTTTAAAGTTCCATCATTCAATAGGAGAATTTCTTTTTTCATCAGACTGGGCACCAGTTGATAATATGGAAGGTGGAGGAAGCGTAGGTACACTTATATTTATAGTTGGTTCACTTAGTACATGTGGACTTGCATTGCTTATAGCAACACCATTTGCACTTGGCTCAGCTATATTTATGACAGAAATTGCTCCTAAGTTCGGTGAGAAATTCTATCGTCCTGTAATACAGATATTTGCAGGAATTCCATCAGTTGTATATGGATGGGTAGGACTTACAGTTTTAGTACCTTTTATAAGGGATATATTTCATAGGCAGGTAGGACATTCGATACTTGCAGCAGGACTTGTGCTTGCAATAATGATATTTCCTACGATAACAAGCGTTGCAGCAGATGCAATAAGGGCAGTTCCTAAGGATTACAGGATGGGAGCCTATGGTATGGGCTCAACACGCTGGCAGACCATATACAAGATTGTACTACCAGCTTCAGCCTCAGGCATATTCTCAGGAATAATACTTGGTCTTGCCAGAGCCTTTGGTGAGGCACTTGCAGTAGCTATGGTTATAGGACAGACAACAGCACTTCCTGAAAGCATATTCTCTACAACTAAGTCACTTACAACAGAAATAACAGCCCAGATGGGTAATGCTATGGAAGGCGGAGAAACAAAGACAGCGTTGTGGACACTTGCTTTACTTCTGTTTATCATATCATTATTATTTATATTCCTTATACATATATTATCAAGAAAGAAACCAGAGGATGCAGGAGCTAAGGCCGTCTCTAAAAAGAGTGCGTTAACATCGGCAAAGCAGGATTAAAGGAGCATATATTTATGAATAGAATTAAACGTGCAAAGGCACAAAACAGCATAATGACAGTCATATTCTACGCCATAGCAGTCTTCTTTTTTGTTCTTTTAGCTGCATTTGCTGGATATGTAATTATTAAAGGCTTTATCGGCGCAGATATATCTATGTTCAGATTTGCACGAAGAGGAAGCATAGGAAACCAGTTATTTAATACGTTGTATCTTGTATTTTTGTCACTGCTTATAACAGTTCCAATAGGAACCTTTGCAGGAATATATCTTGCTATGTACGCTAAGGGAGGAGCTGTTACAAAGTTTATAAGAATATGTATAGAAACTCTTTCATCTCTTCCATCAATCGTAGTAGGACTTTTTGGATATCTTATATTCCTTGTTATTATGGGAATGGATAAGAGCCTTATGGCAGGAGCACTATCAGTATCAATAATAACACTGCCACTTATAACAACTACAACAGAGGATGCTATTAAGGGACTTCCAAAAGGATATTTCGAAGCTAGTATGGGACTTGGCTCAACACGCTGGCAGGCTATATTCCATGTATTATTGCCAGCCTGCCTTCCAAGAATTATGACAGGTGTTATTCTCGCAGCAGGACGTGGCTTTGGCGAGGCAGCAGTACTTCTGTATACAACAGGTTCAGGCACGAATATAAGATGGTCTAACTGGGACCTTTCATCTTCTACGTGTCCTCTTAATCCTTTCCGTTCTGCAGAAACACTTTCCTTACAGATATGGGATCTGCAGGTAAACGGACAAGACCAGAATCTTGCGAATCTTGCATCAGCAGTACTTCTTATACTTGTGCTTGCATTCAGTATTGGTGCCAATATATTAAGCAATAAGATTAATAAGAAGAATGCCGGAGAGAAGGCATAAAGCAGATGCAATATATTTGGAAGGTCTGAAAAGGTATATACGATATATACATAACTTTTAATATAGAAATGAGGAATATATATGGATAATACAGTTAATAGTTCGGGAATATTTACAGCAGCCGGCAGCGATGATAATAAGTTTGAGATTAGTCACCTTAATCTTCACTATGGGGCTTTTCATGCATTAAAAGACATTAATATGAATATTAAGAAGAATCAGATAACTGCCTTTATAGGTCCTTCTGGATGTGGTAAGTCAACATTTTTAAAGACACTTAACAGAATGAATGATCTTGTTGATAATGTGACTATAGATGGAGATGTACGTCTTGATGGAAAGAATATATTCACAGATATGGATGATATAACATTAAGACACAGAGTTGGAATGGTATTCCAGCAGCCTAATCCCTTCCCTAAGAGCGTGTATGATAATATAGCATATGGTCCAAGACTGTTTGGAGTACATAAGAAAGCAGATCTTGACATAATTGTTGAGAGAGCCTTAAAGCAGGCTGCTATATGGGATGAAGTAAAGGACAGATTAAAGAAATCAGCGCTTGGTTTATCAGGTGGACAGCAGCAGAGATTGTGCATTGCCAGAACACTTGCGGTAGAACCGGAAGTAATACTTATGGATGAACCTACCTCAGCACTTGATCCTATATCGACATCAAGAATAGAGGACCTGGCAATAGAGCTTAAGAATCAGTATACCATTGTAATGGTTACTCATAATATGCAGCAGGCAACAAGAATATCTGATAATACAGCATTTTTCCTGTTAGGAGAAATGATTGAATATGGAAATACAGAGCAGCTATTCTCAATGCCAAAGAACAAGAAAACAGAGGATTATATAACAGGACGTTTTGGCTGATATTTCATATTTTTGTCACTTGTTATTAGTATAGTATGGAAGTATAATGAGCATAAATAAGGCATAAAACAGTTAATACTAATTAAGAAGGGCAAAGGTTATAGATATATGAAATATGTAAAGTTTGATATGCACTGTCATACGGCTGAGGGTTCAGTAGATGCAAAGGTTAATATAGAAGATTACATTGAGATATTAAGAAGTAAGGGCTTCGGTGGAATGCTTGTAACAGACCATGACTCATATGGTGGTTATGAAGCATATGTGAATTCGGGAAAGAAGTATGATGATTTCGTTGTTTTAAGAGGTATAGAGTATGATAGTCTTGAATTCGGACATTTTATAGTCATACTCCCATCAGATACCCCTGATGAGGTGTATGAGTTATTAAGATATAAAGGTTTAACTCTTGATAAGCTCATCTATATAGTTCATTGCAGCGATGGAATATTAGGTCCGGCACATCCTTATGGAGAACCCTTTATGAGCTTTGCTTCTACTATGTATTGGAATCAGCCAAAGCAGATTGCACATATGGTACATTTTGATTTCGTTGAAGGTTATAATGCCTGTGAAAGTAATAAAAGCAACAGATATGCCAGAAGATTTGCAAGCGACTGCAAAGTACCACTTACCGCAGGTAGTGATGCACATGGCAGTGATTGTGTAGGTCTTGGATATGCACTGCTCCCTGAAACAATAAGGACTGTTGATGACCTGATTGTATATTACAAGGAGGAGAATCATCCTAAGGTTGGTGGTACAAGATATGGACATACAACCAAGGACAGGATAGGTTCATTTAACAAGGTTCTTGTATACATGTTCTATCTGTATAATAAGGTTGGTGCTATGTTTAAGTATCCTAAGAGAGCCAAGGCTTTCAGGAATGCGTTAAGGGCACTTAACAGAAGATACATAATATTCAGGGACAGGAGCTGAATGTCTGCTTATTTACACACAGCATATTATACTGGCAGCAGGATGCTGGTATATTGAACATTTAACCTTCACTATTTACATAGCTGTATTATAGTGGAGGTATTTTTGTATACAGAAATATACGTGATTTGTGCTGCGCACAAACTTGAGATGCGCAAAGAAGCAGCGCAAGAATGGAGGATTAATATGAGAAATAGATTTGACAGACAGTTAGTACAGCTTAATGACGAGCTTATAGAAATGGGTGGAATGATAGAAAAGGCAATAGCAGATACAGTAAAGGCACTTGTGAATCAGGATACAGAGCTTGCTAATGTTGTCATAGATTATGATGAAGAGATAGACCATCAGGAAAGAGAGATTGAACAGTTGTGCCTTAAACTGCTTTTACAGCAGCAGCCGGTTGCAAGAGATTTAAGACTTATATCCTCAGCACTCAAGATGATCACAGATATGGAGAGAATAGGTGACCACGCTTCTGATATTTCAGAGATTACTATTGAGCTTTCCAACCAGTCTTATATCAAGAAGCTTGATCACATTCAGCAGATGGCTAAGGAAACTATGTATATGCTTGTGCAGAGTGTAGATGCATTTGTTAATAAGGATATGGATAAGGCAAAGGAAGTTATAGCACATGATGATATAGTAGATGAGCTTTTTGGCAGGGTAAAGAAGGAGCTTATAAATATGATACATGAGAATGCAGAGGTTGGTGAGCAGGCATCAGATCTTCTCATGGCTGCAAAGTATTTTGAGAGAATAGGCGATCACGCTACCAATATATCAGAATGGGTTATATTCTCAATAACAGGTGAACATCCAGACGATAAATAAACCGAAATAAATTGAGAATATAAAACTACAATAATTTAATGGTAATAATTTAGTTGTAATAATTTTATGATAAGAATTTACACAGAATTTACATAAGGTTCATATAACATTTATATACGTGAATTACACTCCAAAATGTAAAGAATAAATGAAGTCAGATTAAACAGACAAAAATTTGGAGGAAATATGGACATATTTGGTGTATTATCATTAATAGGCGGATTAGCAATATTCCTGTATGGAATGGATCTGTTGGGTGAAGGATTAACTGGCGCCTCAGGTGGAAAGCTTGAAAAAATACTCGAAAAGCTTACATCAAATCCGTTGAAGGCGGTACTTCTTGGTGCTGGCGTAACAGCAGTAATACAGTCATCATCAGCCACAACAGTTATGGTTGTAGGCTTTGTGAATTCTGGTATTATGAAGCTTAGCCAGGCAGTTGGCGTAATAATGGGTGCTAATATAGGTACGACTATAACATCCTGGATATTGAGTCTTACAGGTATTGAGAGTAGTAATATATTCATAAGCCTGTTAAAGCCAACCTCATTTTCGCCAGTTCTTGCTGCAGTTGGCATAGTGTTTCTGATGTTTTTAAAGAAGGACAGCTTAAAGAATCCAGGAAAGATAATGATAGGCTTTGCACTTCTTATGTACGGCATGGATGCTATGAGCTCATCAGTTGCACCACTTGCCGAGGTGCCACAGTTTGCATCAATACTTACAGCATTTTCTAATCCGGTGCTTGGAATGCTTGCAGGTATGCTGTTTACAGCTATTATCCAGAGCTCATCAGCATCAGTAGGTATACTTCAGGCATTATGCTCAACAGGTATATTAAGCTATGCAACAGCACTTCCTATCATTATGGGACAGAATATAGGTACCTGCGTTACAGCTTTGCTTTCAAGTATTGGAGCAACTAAGAATGGTAAGAGAGCTGCTATTATTCATCTGTACTTTAACGTGATTGGTACTGTTACATTTATGATAGTATTCTATGCTTTAAATGCAGTAATACACTTTTCATTCTTAAACCTGACAGCACAGGAATTCGGAATAGCAGTAATACATACCACATTTAACATAATAACAACAGCATATCTGCTTCCTTTAAGAAAGGTGCTGGAGAAACTGGCATATGCTACTATTAAGCTGGATGATGATGAGAAAAGAATCATGGATAACAGAAGCGGGAATGAATTCGCATTACTTGATGACAGATTCCTAGAGGCACCTAGTCTTGCTGTAGAGCATTGCAAACAGGTTATTAATAAGATGGCAGATATATCGCGCGAGTCTTTATTCATATCTATGTCGCTTATAGGCGGATATGATGAAGAACAGGCACTTCGTGTAGGAGAACTTGAAACAAGGGCAGATAAGTATGAGGATGCACTTGGAACATACATAATGAAGATAAGTACGAAGAATCTAAAAAAAGAGGATTCAGAAATGCTTAATGTTATGTTACATTGTATAGGAGATTTCGAAAGAATATCAGATTATGCATGTAATCTCTGTGACTCGGCAAGAGAACTGCAGCAAAAGAATATGCAGTTTTCACCCAAGGCAGAGACTGAACTTGATATATTAAGTTCAGCGGTAAGAGAAGCGGTAGATATATCCTTTGATGCATTTAAGAGTAATAATAAAAATGAGGCAGATAAGGTTGAACCTTTAGAAGAGCTTATAGATACTCTTGCAGTAGAACTAAAGGCAAGACATATAAGAAGACTTCGTGAGGGTAAGTGTACTATTGAACTTGGTTTCGCACATTCAGATATTCTTAATAATCTGGAAAGGGTAGCAGACCATTGTTCTAATATTGCGGTGGATGTTATTCAGAGTGACCAGTTGGAATTCGATGCACATGAATATCTTGACAGAATAAAGAATAAAGATAATCAGCAGTTTGCAAGGGATTATAAGACTTATAAGGAAAAATACAGACTGCCGGAAACACGCAGTTTTAAATAGCAGCAGTAGAGCCGTAAAACTCATGTACACTTACTATTGATCATATAAGAACAGAAAGGAAGATGAACATGGCATACATATATGTAGTTGAGGATGACAATAATATAAGCGAAATTGAAGGCTTTGCGTTAAAGAATGCAGGGCATACAGTTATAGAGTGTGCCAGCGGAAAGGACTTTCATAAGCTGATGAGGGAACGTATTCCCGATCTTGTTCTTTTAGATATAATGCTGCCTGATGAAGATGGGCTTGAAATCCTAAGAAAGCTAAGACAGGTTCCGGAAACCAGAAGAGTTCCTGTGATCATGGTTACGGCTAAGACAACAGAGATAGATAAGGTTAAAGGTCTTGATATGGGAGCGGATGACTATATAACAAAGCCGTTTGGAATTATGGAGCTTATATCAAGGGTAAAGGCGGTTCTTAGAAGGGCTGGTGGAACTGGTGAAGAGAAGCTTATAGGAATAGGTCAGTTATTCATAGATGATGAGAAGCGTGTTGCTTATGTTGCAGATAAGCCAGTAGAGCTTACATACAAGGAATATGAACTTTTAAAGTATCTTGCTCTTAACAGGGGAATCGTGCTTACAAGAGATAATATCATGGATAGGATATGGAGTACAGATTATGAGGGAGAATCAAGAACACTTGATGTCCATATAAAGACACTAAGACACAAGCTTGGAGATGCTGGTAATTATATAAAGACAGTAAGAAATGTGGGCTATTTTATGGATGATGAGGCTCATTAAGCTTAAAAGGAGTTCGTATGAAGAAAAGAATTAACATACAATGTATGTTGCTCGCATTTGTCACGATTGTATCAGCAATGGCGATATCTACATTTGTATTTTACAACATATTAAAGCGTGAGGTTATAGGCGATATGCGCAATTATGTTGATATATTTGTTGGTGCAGATGCGTGGGGAATGGTAAGTGATCCGGATGCTATCAATGAACAGAAGGTAATAGAAAGCTATGATGGCAATCTCAGAGTTACATTCATTAATAGTGATGGATATGCGGTTGTAGATAATCTTGTTGAAGTGACAGATATGGAGAATCACAATGAAAGACCAGAGGTTGTTGAAGCCAGAAGAAATGGCTATGGAAGTGATATAAGAAAGTCAGAAACCTTGCAGAAGAATTCATTTTATTATGCAGTGGAGCTTGATAACGGATATGTGTTAAGAGTTTCAAGAGAAGTAAGCAGTATGACAAGTATTATGATAAGTGCATTACCTGTAGATGTGTTGTTGTGTGTTATGCTATTTGTGATAAGCTCTATAAGCTCACATCTGCTTACAAAGAGTATCGTAGAGCCAATAGAATTTCTAGCAGACAATATGGATGCATCAGATTCCATAAAGGTGTATAAGGAGCTGGTACCCTTTGTTAATACAATAAAGAAGCAGCATGAGGATATTATGCGTAATGCTGATATGCGTCAGGAATTCACAGCGAATGTTTCACACGAACTAAAAACACCACTTACTTCAATATCAGGTTATTCTGAGCTTATAGAAAGTGGAATGGCTGGTGGTGATGATGCCAAGCGCTTTGCAACAGAAATACATAAGAGTTCACAGCGCCTGCTTACTCTTATTAATGATATTATCAAGATATCAGAGCTTGATGCAACATCCTCTGATGAAGCCTTTGAAAGTGTCAATCTTTATGAAATAGCAAAATCAACAGTACAGATGCTGGAGCTGAATGCCCAGAAAAATGGTGTCATAATGAATCTTTCAGGCAAAGATATAAGTATAATGGCTGACAGACAGATGATTGACGAGCTTATTTATAATCTATGCGACAATGCCATAAGATACAATAATCCTGGAGGAAGAGTCTGGGTATCTGTATATGAGCGGGAGGCTGCAGCTTATGCTGATGGTGGCGGAAGCGGTGTGAATAATGGTACTTATGGAAATAGCAGTAAAAGGGCAGTTGTCATTGAGGTCAAGGATAACGGAATAGGTATATCTAAGGAAAACCAGCAAAGAATATTTGAAAGATTTTACAGAGTTGATAAGAGCCGTTCAAAGCTTACCGGCGGAACAGGACTTGGACTTGCTATTGTTAAGCATATAGTTGCAAAGCATGATAATGCACATATAGAGCTTGATAGTGAGCTTGGAACTGGAACAACTATAAGAGTTGTATTTGAACAGTAGTGAGAAGAGAAAGTGGCCCGATAAGAGAAAAAGTTAATAAGTGTCACTTTTTGCAAGGAGAACTTATAACAAATCCATAATTACCATAAACCCACAATAAATCCATAAGTATCGGTTGACTAATCCATAAGAAAGGATTAATCTTTTATATTAGCAGCTATTATCCGGTATACCGGGTAGATGCTTTTAATGAACTATGGAGAGTGGATACGTTATGAGTATGAAAAAACTATTTGATATTGATAAACATGACCTTATGTTTCACAATAAAGCTCTTTTTGCCTTACTTATACCAATCGTAGTAGAGCAGCTTCTTAACTCTTTTATGGGTATGGTTGATACTATGATGGTGAGTAATCTTGGAAGTCAGGCAATATCAGGAGTATCGCTTGTAGATTCGGTTAATAACCTTATAGTGCAGCTTTTTTCTGCAATGGCAACAGGAGCAGCGATTATATGCTCACATTATATTGGTATGAGAAATAAGGATGGAGCTAATAAGGCCGCAAGACAGGTTGTACTTACTGTTATGGTGATATCACTTGCAATAACCATACTTGGGCTTATATTCAGAAGACCGCTTCTTACTTTGATATTTGGACATGTTGAGCAGGAGGTTATGGATAATGCGGTGGATTATTTTTTGTTTACGGCACTTAGCTATCCATTTCTTGCACTTTTTTCAGCTGGCTCAGCAATATTCAGGTCTTGTGGTAACTCAAGATATCCTATGATGGTGTCAGTGATATCAAACGTGTTTAACATAGGTGGTAATGCGCTTCTGATGTTTGTGTTTAAGTTAGGAGTTTCTGGTGCAGCGATATCTACGCTTGTGTCAAGAGTGTTCTGTATGGTAGTTATATTTATAGCTTTATCAAAGCCTAAGCTTGATATAGTTGTAAAGGATTATGTGGCTATAAGACCAGATTTCGGACTTATTAAGTCGATACTTGCAATAGGTGTGCCTTCAGGTATAGAGAACAGCATGTTCCAGTTCGGCAAGCTCGCCATACAGTCAACAGTATCAACACTTGGAACAGCAGCCATAGCAGCACAGGCGATGACTAATATACTGGAAAATGTGAATGGTATATTCGGAATAGGAGTTGGAATGTGCCTTATGACAGTTGTAGGACAGACACTTGGTGCAGGCCGTAAGGAAGAGGCAAAGTACTATATTGTCAAGCTTGCAGGAATAGCAGAGCTTGGAATAATAGCATCGTGCCTGCTGGTTTATGCATTTGTTGGTCCTATTACAAGGCTTGGAGGAATGGAGCCGGATAGTGCACGTATGTGTATAGAGATGGTTGGTGCAATAACAATAGTGAAACCGCTTGTATGGGTATTATCCTTTGTTCCGGCATATGGCATGAGAGCTGCAGGAGATGTGAGATTCTCTATGATAACATCTATTATAACAATGTGGGGCTGCCGTGTTGCGTTAAGTATAGTACTTATACGAATATTTGATATGGGTCCTATGGGTGTGTGGTATGGTATGTTTGCAGACTGGACAATACGTGGAATAATATTTACAACAAGATTCTTTAGTGGAAGATGGGTAAAGAAGGTTATATAATACATCAGTAGGTATCAAAGGGGAACAGTAAATATATGTTTACTGTTCCCCTTCATATTTAGAGAGAATGAGCTGTGGGTAAAACCATGGCTCTTTTTTTAAGAAAAAATATAAGACAGAGAAGATAAAAGTGGAAAAATTATAATAGAGCTAAAAACATACTCAAGCACTTATATAAAAATAGAATAGTTTTTTTATTAGAGAAAATGACAAGTGTATGTTCATTTGTAGTATGTAAAATAATAATAAATTGTATAAAAGTAACAAATAGATAAAACTTTTTCTTTAAAATATTGACAAAATTGCAAAAAGATGTATTTTCAAGGCACTTAAACAAAAGACTTATATAAAAGTTATTAGCGTATTCGGTGTAGGGAACGAATATATTTCAGGGAGTAAGTATTCTTTTGTTTAAAATGGTATTTACATGTTATTGCAGACGTATATCAGTCAAGGCAGATAGGAGGAAGTATGTTAAGATTCAGAAAGGCTGCAGCATTGGGACTTGCAGCACTTATGACAGTCAGTTCACTCGGCACTTTGCAGACAGTGGGAGCGTCAGGGCTGCCAACTACACAGGGACATGACAAGTATGTCAACAAGAATGTGTTTGATGTTATATCAAGTGACACATTTGGTACAAAGGAGCTGGAAAGCCCATTATTTGATAAGACTAAGGGTTCAAGTGATATCACAGATTTACAGGTTCCTACGCTTGCATATGATGATACAAGTATAGGTCTTGTGTGGCAGAAACCAGAAAAGTACGATAATGTAGCAGATTATAAGGTATACATAAATGGTGAGTCTGCCGGTACAGCAAGAGAAAACTACAAGGTAAACGCTGCATGGGCAGCAAAGTATATGGAATCATTCTATGATTACTATAATACACAGGGTAAGAGCGATGTTGAGATGGTTAATGTAGATATCCATGCATACAGAGCAACAGGACTTAAACCAGATACAGAGTATACATTTAAGGTAGTAGCTGTGGACAAGGATGGCAAGGAACTTGGAAGCGCTAAAGAGATAAAGCAAAGAACAACTAAAGCACCAGAGGTTGTTAATATCAAGGATTTCGGTGCAGTTGAAACAGAAGGCTACACATCTTACAATGATGAGATTAATGCAGTTATAGAGAGTAACACAAAGGCTATCCAGGCAGCAATCGATGCATGTCCTGAGGGTGGAAAGGTTGTTATACCTGAAAACTCAGATGGAAAGGTTTTCGTCAGTGGTGCTGTATGGTTAAAGAGTGATATGACACTCGAGGTTAATGGTACATTATGGGCATCACCTAACAGTGACCATTTTGAGATAGGTTTTCTCATGTATCCATTCTACACAGATACAAGAGGCTGGGGACTTGTCAATGCGATGACAGCAGATGAGTCTAATCCTATAAAGAACGTAAGAGTAACAGGAACAGGTACTCTTTATGGTAACGGCTGGAAGTATGGTGCCGGTTCAACTATATACGAAGATGGTTATACATCTAACAAGGGTAAGAATACTCAGGCTGGTGATCCAACAGACACTGAAAACTGGGGTCTTCCAAGATATGTTGGAGGCGGTAATGTAAACGTATTCTATCAGGGTATCCAGTCAAAGGATTCAGCATATAAGTACCTTAAGAATACAGGTAAATATGAAGAAGCCAAGCTTAACGCAATATTTAGTGCAAAGACAGCAGATGAAGCCAAAAAAGCAACAGAAGGAGTATCAAGAGATGACCTTAAGTTTGCTTATGCAACACGTTCAAGTCTTCTTATTATGAGAAATTGTGAAAATGTTTATGTTGGTGATATCACTATCGAGAATCCATCAAACCATTCAGTTAATATTCTTGATTCAAGAAATATAGCAACAACTAATGTAAAGGTATTCTCATATGATGGTAACAACGGTGACGGTCTTGGATATGGCTGTTCACAGAATGTAATCTGCTGGGGTAACTTTACAGATACAGGTGATGATAACTTAGGTTTTGGTTCGTCAGTAGGTATGGGCGCAAGAGATTCAGAAATCCAGACAAACTCAGAAGTATGGATGTTTGATAACTTCCTTCGTGAAGGTCATGGTGGTCTTGCAGCAGGAAGTCACACAGGTAATGGTATTCAGGATGTTCTTTTTGAAGATACAGTTATGAACCATATTGATATGGCATTCAGATTCAAGTCAGCACCTACTAACGGAGGTTTCGGTGCTAACATAACTATGCGTGACTGTGCAGTAGCTGATACTAATCAGGGCTGGGTATTCACAACAAGCTATGGTGATCCTAACTCAGCATCATCTACAGAATATGCTGAGATTGGTGAGTTCTATAACTTTGCATCATACAATGTTTCAGTATATGGTGCTAACCATAACACAATACAGGTACTTGCAGATATTGATCCCGTAGGCAATACAAGCAAGCCATTACATTCACACCACAATATGTATTTCCAGGATATTACATTTGGTAATGTAGGTTCTAATGGTTCTTACAAGAACAAGAATGGCTGGGAAACACTTATAGGCTGTAACAATTCAGTATTCTACAATGTAAAGACAGTATCATATAACAAGAAAGCAGAAAGTAAGAAGACTGACAAGGCATGGAATAACATCCAGTATTGTAATAACCTTATATTCCAGGGAACTACATGGGATTCACTTAATGCACGCACAGATAATATGAAAGCTGCTATGAGTGGAATAACTGTAAAAGATAACACAGTAAAGGCTGAGAATTATAAAGAAACACCAGAAACACCAGATAAGCCAGATACAGGCGATAACAAGCCGGATGCTGGTATAACAACAGAGTGGACGGCAAGTGTTGATGAATGTGCAGATTTCTTTAATGATGCGGTAGCTGCAACAGAGGGAAAGACAGATGCTATCAAATCTGTACCTAAGGTAGAAACAAAGAACACACCTCATAACATTGGTTATCTTTATGATAATGAACATAACAAGGGTAAGACTTCATATCCTGGATTAGAACAGGGTTATGCTTATACTAACTGCGATATAGCAGGACTTACTAAGCTTGTATTACCAGTAAACAGACAGATGCAGGAACACAGAATGTTTCAGTACGTCTTGATTCTAAGAATGGTGCAGAGATTGCAAAGGCAACACTTAAAGGTACTAAGGCAGATGGTTATATAGATTATGAGATGGATGTAACACTTCCAGAAGGAACAGATACAACTAAGCCTCATAAGATATTCGTAGTATTTACATCAACAGGCAACACAGCTAACTATATTGCCAATGTAAGAGATCTTAAGGGTATTAAGACAGCAACAGCAAAGGTAGCAGACAGCAGAGCAGCAGCTAAGGAGTCAGTTGATCTTACAAAAGGTCTTACAGAAGGAACAGAATACAACAAAGACAGCGCATATGCTACAGTTTCTACACTTGAAACAGCAGGCGTTAATGTACTTTCAGAGTTATCAACACCAGAACAGCCAGTAACTATAGATGGTGTTAAATATACACAGTTTATACAGGCATCTACAGCAGCTAACGCAGGTGGAGAGGTTCCAGGTAAGGGTACAGCAACATATGTATTTAAGGCAAAGACTGACTGTTCAGTTACGTTACATAACAGAGCAACTGGAAAGGTATGGTGGTTTGTAGAATCACCTGATGGAGCAAATGTAACAAATAGTGCAACAGGAACAACAGTAGATGATATTATGACATTTAACTTAAAGGCAGGTAAGACATATTACTATTACTGTCAGGGTTCTAGGCCAATGGTATATGGTATATACTTAAACGCACCAGTAGCTAACGCAGATTCTTTACTTAAGGAAGAAACAGCAACAGGTGGTTCAGGTAGTGATACACAGGCAGCTTCAGACAAGTCAGTTAAGCTTACATGGACAGCAGTAGATAACGATACGGAAGTGTATTATGGAGTTGACACATATGTTGATGGTGTAAAGGTTGATATGATCGACGGAATTAAAGATACATCCGTTGTTATTGACAGATTATCATCAGGTGTTGAGTACACATTTATGGTATATGTAAGTGAAAAGGCCGATACAGCTAACAGCTTAAAGGCAGGTAACAATAAGACATATCTTGGTAAAGCAGTATTCACAACAGATGGAAACAAAGATACATCAGCTATTGCAGCTGGCGATAACACAGAGGTTAAGCTTGCAAGTGCTATATATACATGTGCACAGGCAACATGGACAGGAATATCAAAGAATGATACAAGAGTACGTGGATATAAGATATATGCTAATGGCAAGCTTGTTAAGACACTGTATAACTATCAGATAAATAACTATAAGACAGCTAATAATATAAGTAATCAGGTAGGCCGTCTTACACCTGGTATTGATAACAAGGTTCAGATAGTTGCATTTACAGATGCAGGAGTAGAATACAAGTATCCAGAGGCAACAGTTAAGACACTTGAAAACTATGACTACAAGGCACCTGTATGGGGAAGCGATGCTAAGCTTACAGCTAAGGAAAATGAAGCTGGAGACATCGTTATAACATGGGATGCAGCGAAGGATGATACAAAGGTTGGCGGATACCGTGTATACCTTGATGGCATAGCTTATGGTTCTGACAAGTACTTTAATCCAGTTAATGGAGCAAAGACAACAGAAGAGACAACTTATACAATTAAGAAAGAAAATCTTCCAGAAGGCTTTAAGGCATCAGATGCCCACACAGTAACAATCCAGGCAGGAGATACATGGTGGAAGGCAGAAACTACTATGGGAGCTTTCGATAAGATGGCAGGCTTTAACTGGACTAACAAGGGTCTTAGCACAGCTGTTGAAAATTATAAGCCAGAGCCAGGCAAGATAGATACAAAGCTTGACAGCGATAAGGATGCACCAGCAGTATCTGTAGACAGTGATAAGGTAAATGATGCTATACTTACAGATGATGATAAGAAAGCTATTGAAGCTGGTCAGAATGTAGATGTAAAGATTAGTGTAACAGATGCCGCTAATAAAGTATCATCAGATGCTAAAGCAGCAATAGAAGATGCACTTAAGGCAGCAGCAGACAAGAATGCATCTGTTAAGGTTGGACAGTATCTTGATATATCTATTAAGAAGACAGTAGGTGGAGAAAAACCAACAGATGTAAAAGAAACAGCTAAGAAAATCAGCTTCACTGTTGATATACCAGAAACAATGAAGAATACTGATAAGAATGTATCAAGAACTTACTATATTATAAGAATGCATGATAATAAGGCTGAGGTTATTGCAACAGCAAGCCAGGCAGAGGTTGAAAGTGGCAAGATAACATTTGCAACAGATAAATTCTCAACATATGCACTTGCTTATGCAGATGCTTCTGTAAAGCCGGATGACGGTAAGAAAGATGATACAACAATAACAAAGCCAGATGATGGCAAGAAAGATGATACAACAGTAACAACACCAGATAATGGTAATAATGCAGCAGATGATGCAGCTACAGGCAGCACAACAGACACAACTGATACAACACCTAAGACAGGTGATACAAACGCAGCTTCAATGTGGATGTTACTTGCAATTATGGGAATGGCAGGAATCGCATTTGTTACTGCAAAGAAAAGAAGTTTAGTAAGAAAGTAATAATGCTTACAGACTTAGAATACAAGTTATATAAATGCAAATAATATAATGAGTAGTTAAAGAAGCTATTCTTAAGACTTATAACCGCAGGGTGGAGGCTTAAGAGTAGCTTCTTATCTTTTTATGATATAATGAGCGCAAGAGAAAAGGAAGCGGCTGCGGTCTGGTATAGATTTGCACCGCAAAAACATTTTCGATGAGTGATTATTCAACGTAGATAAGATTATACTTGAAATTATTATACTTTGAAGTATAATAATTATATAACGTGTAGAAATGGGGGCAGATATGGCAGAATTTATAGACAGACAGGAAGAAATGCAGACTTTGGATAACGAATATGCAAGAAAAGGCAGTTCCTTTGTTGTATTGTATGGTCGTAGAAGAGTTGGCAAGACAACACTTATATCAGAATTTATAAAAAATAAGAACGCTTTATTTTTTCTTGCAACAGAGGAGGCTGAGTCACAGAACAGAAGAATGTTTAAGGAAAAAGTGGCTGAATTCACTGGTAATACGCTGTTAAAAAATGCAGAAGTAGATAACTGGGATGAGATATTTAAAGTACTTGTTGGTAAGACATATCAATCAAAGCTTATAATCGTTATAGATGAATTTCAGTATATTGGCAGGAGTAATGCCGCATTTCCATCGATATTCCAGAGAATATGGGAAGAAATTCTTAAAAATGCTAATGTTATGGTGATTATATGTGGTTCACTTATATCTATGATGGAGTCACAGGTTCTGGCATATAATAGTCCGTTGTATGGAAGACGAACCGCACAGATTAAGTTAAAGCAGATACCTTTTAAGTATTATAAAGAATTCTTTAGTAACAGGTCTGATAATGAACTTATAGAAAGATATGCGGTCACAGGTGGTGTCCCTAAGTATATAGAACTATTTACAGATGAGTCTGACATATATAATGCAATATATAATAACATATTATCCAAGTCGGGATATCTGTACGATGAACCGAATTTCCTGTTAAGGCAGGAGGTAATGGAGGTTGGAAGTTACTTCTCTATAATCAGGGCTATTGCGGCGGGTAATTCAAAGCTTTCAGATATTGCAAAGGTTCTGGAAATAAAAGCGACAAGTTTAACAAAGTATCTTGGAACACTTATAGATCTTGATATTCTTGAAAGAGAAGTTCCAGTTACTGAGGATAATCTAGAGAAAAGCAAAAAGGGCTTGTATAAGATAAAGGATAATTATATAAGATTCTGGTTTGCATTCGTGTATCCAAATATAAGTTTTATAGAAGCAGGCAATTCATCTATTGTTTTAGAAAAGATAAAGAATAACTTTATAGATAATCACGTTTCATATGTATATGAGGATGTGTGCATGGAAAAAATGTGGCAGTTAAATGCTGATAAAGTATGGCCTTTTTATTTTTCTAAGGTTGGAAGATACTGGAATTCTAAAACAGAGATAGATATATGTGCACTTGACCCGGAAGGAAAAAACATGATAGTTGGTGAGTGTAAGTACTGGAAAGATAAGATGGGGGTTAATGTTCTAAAAGCGTTAGAAAATAAAGCGGTGGATATTGACTGGAATAAAAATAACCGCAAAGTATGGTATGTGTTATGTAGTGCAAATGGGTATTCTGATGAGCTTATAAAGTTATCAGAGGAGAGAGTTGACGTTGTGCTGATGTAGAAAACGCTGCAGCTTGTTTATGGAATTTCAATAATATATAGCTGTTATGTTTATGGTTTCTTATTTTGCAAAGGAACGTTATATCACCAAAATCTTATTATTTGGTTTGCGTAAAAGCGTGTAGTATAGTGTGTAGCAGATATTGGAAGGATATACCAGATATTTTGAATAATAATCCATGTGTTTGTAATTAAGCAAATACATGGGAGAGTTTTACACTTTTGGATCCCAATGCAAATACACATTGAAACCAATAAAGTTTTATGGTAAGATTAAAACGATATTATTAAAGAAATAACAAAATGGTGTAAGACCACATAAACAGGAGGTTTTAAGATACAATGGAAGCATACAAGCAGGAATTTATAGATTTCATGGTAGAAAGTGATGTATTAAAGTTTGGAGATTTTACATTAAAGAGTGGAAGAAAGTCACCATTTTTTATGAATGCAGGTGCATATGTAACAGGCACACAGCTTATGCGTCTTGGTGAGTATTATGCTAAGGCTATACACGAAACATATGGTGATGATTTTGATGTGCTTTTTGGTCCAGCATATAAAGGAATTCCAATCAGTGTAGTTACAGCTGTTGCTTATGCTAAGCTCTATGGTAAAGAAGTACGTTACTGTTCAGACCGCAAGGAAGAAAAAGATCATGGTGCAGATAAGGGCGGATTTCTTGGAAGCAAGTTAAAGGATGGCGACAGAGTTATTATGATAGAGGATGTTACTACATCTGGTAAGTCTATGGAAGAGACAGTTCCTAAGGTAAGAGGAGCAGCAGATGTTACTATCGTGGGTCTTATGGTATCTCTTAACCGTATGGAAGTAGGTCTTGGTGGAAAGATGAGCGCACTTGATGAGATAAAGGAAAGATATGGGTTCCCAACAAGTGCTATTGTTACAATGGAGGATGTTGTTGAACACCTTTATAATAAGGAATGCGAAGGCAAGGTTGTTATAGATGATACATTAAAGGCTGCAATAGACGCCTATTATGAGCAGTATGGTGTGCGAAACTAATAGCCGTAAAATAGTTTAATACAGTCGTCTTATAATAAACTTAATTAAATGAAGAAATGGAGATTAGTATGGAAGAAAAGTTATATAAAAAGATGAAGTCCGTAGGTGTATCCAATCTTGTGTTTGGTATTGTGACTATAGCATTTGGAATAGGTGCAGGTGTTATGATGATTGTTAATGGTGCAAGACTTCTTGCACATAAGTCAGATGTACTTTTTTAAATATTAGGATTAACTGCCTGGTATGGCATATATATACATAAAGATGTAAAAGCTTGTGAGTTCTTTGTGATGTTGATATATGCTGTACCGGGCATATTGCGTTGTTAAGGTATATGCATATAAAGGTATAAGAGATAAAACATATGCAGTAGAATTATGCAAATGAAATAAAAAACTATATAAACAAAATGAAAATAATTATATGAATAAAAATAATTATGTAAACAAAATAAATAGAGTAAAAAGATGGACATAATAGAAGTATGAAAAAAGAATTCAATCATAAAGCAGTAATGAAGCTTTTGTTTATTATATATATGTGTGTTCTTGTGTATGTTGTGTTTTTTGCAGAGGCTATGGGAAGAACACCACAGGATGGTTATGTGTATAACCTTACACCTTTAAAGGAAATCAAGCGTTTTATGAAGTATATATGGGATAATGATGCCTTAGGAAGAGCGGCCAGACTTAACATATTTGGAAATATTATCGCATTTATACCATTTGGAATATATCTGCCATATACATCGGAATCAAAGCTTGGATTCATATCGACGGTTTTATATACATTTAGTTTGTCATTGACAATAGAGCTGGTTCAGCTTATAACGAAGGTTGGAAGCTGTGATGTGGATGATATAATACTTAATGCTCTTGGCGGAGTTATTGGATATATATTGTGGTATATATACACAAAGTTAAGAAAAAAGTAAAATATCCTTCATTGTATTGTGCAGTTATTTTAGAAACAATATGCAAAGAAATCAAATATATTATATAAGGTTGGAGATTGGAATGAAATTATTTAACAAGTACAAATTCTCGGATAAAAGGCAGTCACTTGGTGGAATAATATCTACTATAATGGGACTTCTGGCATTGGCATCTTTGATATATGGTGTATATATTTCATTTAAGGCAGAAGGATATGCTGGACTTAAAGTAGGAAGTCTTGGACTTTTAAGCCTTCTAATATCGGTTATAGGAACTTTTATCGGACTTTTAAGCTTCAAAGAGGATGATAAGTTCTATACATTATCAAAGGTTGGTTCAATGTTATGCGGAATACTTGCAGTATTTATGGTAGCAGTATTTCTTATGGGACTATAGACAAAACTCCTTTTGCCCCACAACAGCATATGATGTAAGTGTTAAAGTATAAAAAAGTAAATAAAATAAAGAATAGTATGGAGATAAATATGTTTGATGATAATGTAGCAGAGCGTTATGCGCTTGCAATTGAAAGAATAAGCCAGATTAATAATGATTGTGAAATAAAGAATAAAAGCCATGCGGATTACTTTTCTAAAGTATCTGCATTTATCATGCTTATGGACAGGTTAAAAACAGATGTAGAAAACAAAGCTTTTGATGATATGTCATTAGAGGAGCTTGATGAATATAATAACAGTCTTTATGCAGATGTAGCCGGTGAGGCATATGATAAAAGCTATGCAAATCCACGTGTGTGTGCAAAGGCATTTGGTGAGGACACAGGAAAGCTTATGGCAATGGTATATATGGAGCTTCGTGGACTTATCGTGTATATGTATGAGAAGAGACTTGCGGATGCTGTGGCAGTTATGGAACTGTTCATAGAAATATACTGCATATTTGTTGATACACAGGCCGAAGAGTCCGTAAGAAAAGAAAAAGGAATGGATATAGTAACGGATGAGCAGTATCGCCAGTTAGGAGAAGCTGTTTACTGGTATGTAAGCGATTATAGTGATGATTTTATTGAGTACAGGATAAGGGAGCTTCTAGATCCATCGCTTGATTTTGCAACCAGAATTATTATGGAAAGTGACTTAAGCGATGTAAGATATCTTTATAAGTATGGCGAATACGTGACAGAAAATGAGATAAAGATGGCAAAGCATCTTAATACATTAAGCGAAGAAGCTATAAACGATATGGCAAGGACATTTACAGAAGGATACCGCATTGGCTTCGTATTAGGAAATAAGCCACTTGATAAAAAGAAAACAGTTAATATAAGATACTGTCTTGGCTTTGAAAGACTTGTAAAAGCAGAGATAGAACAGTTTGAAAAAATGGGGCTTAAGCCTACAATATACAGAGCTGCAGTGAATACAATCAATAAAAGAATGCATATAAAGATAGGATATTATGGTGCAAGTCCTAATAAACAGATGGATTTTGACCATAGATTCGATAATGCACTATATCTTGATGGCGACTTTGTTGAAAGAAAGTTAGGGGCACTTAAGAGTGCTTATGAAAAGCATAGTGAGCTTGCTGATGTTCACGGAGGACCTGCTGTTATGGAGGTGTTTGGTGAAACACCTTTCGAACCGGAGGATACGATTGAGTGCTGTCATCTTGATGATAAACAACAGAAGCTTCTTGTTAAGTATAATAATGAATCCGGAAGTATAGTTAACAGTTATATCAAAGGAGAAGAAAGAAGCTTTACTATAATAGCTTATCCATCACCACAGATAGGAGATAAGTTCCCTGAAATATTCAATGAAATAGTTAAGATAAATACTCTTGATTATGAAAAATATAAAGCTATACAGCAGAATATCATAGATGTTCTTGATACAGCAGAATATGTTGAAGTTCATGGAAAAGACAACAACAAGACAGATATCAGAGTATCTGTTATGAAGATTAATAATCCTGATAAGGAAACTGTTTTTGAAAACTGTCTTGCAGATGTTAATATTCCGCTGGGAGAAGTGTTTACATCACCAGTGCTTAAAGGAACAGATGGTGTACTTAATGTAAGCAGTGTTTACCTTAATGATATTAAGTTTAATAACCTTTCGGTATATTTCAAGGATGGTTTTGTGACGGATTATAGCTGTGATAACTTTGAGGATGGGGTGAAGGGCAAAGCATTGTTTAAAGAAAACGTACTGTATAACCACGACACTCTCCCTATCGGTGAATTTGCTATAGGAACTAACACAACAGCTTATGTTATGGCTAATAAATATGACATAGTATATCTTCTTCCTATACTTATAGTTGAGAAGATGGGACCTCACTTTGCTATAGGTGACACATGTTATTCAAGGTCTGAGGATGTGGCAGTGTATAATCCTGACGGTAAAGAGATAATATCAAGGGATAATGAGGTTTCACTTCTTAGAAAGACAGAGCCAGAGAAAGCATATTTTAACTGTCATACAGATATTACGATACCATATGATGAGATAGGTGATATAACAGCTGTTGGATATGATGGTAAAAAGACGGTTATTATAAAGGATGGACGGTTTGTACTTGATGGAACAAAGGAGTTAAATGAACCTTTTATTTCTTAAATACGTCGTTTATCTTGACGATATATGTAAAACAAAGTAGAATATTATAGGTATTGTATTTATTTATCTGCATAATTGTATGCTTTATATGTGAATTGTAAGACAATGGATTACGAATCTTTATTATATATAAGATGATTTGCCGGATATTATGGATGCATTACATGATAATATATTATTTTATGTGATAGTTATTTTTCTATCAGAATGGGAGGAAGTTAAACATGGCTTTAGTAGGAATAGTTATGGGTAGCGATTCTGATATGCCTGTTATGGCTAAGGCAGCAGACATATTAGATAAGTTAGGTGTATCTTATGAGATGACAATTATCTCAGCACACAGGGAACCAGATGTATTCTTCGAATATGCTAAAACAGCAGAAGAAAAAGGCTTCAAGGTAATCATAGCAGGTGCAGGAATGGCAGCGCATTTGCCAGGAATGTGTGCAGCTATATTCCCTATGCCAGTCATAGGAATTCCTATGCATACAACTTCTCTTGGAGGTAGAGATTCATTATATTCAATAGTTCAGATGCCAACAGGTATTCCGGTTGCGACAGTAGCTATTAATGGTGGTGCTAATGCAGGAATACTTGCAGCAAAGATTCTTGCAACATCAGATGAGAAACTTCTTGAAAGACTTAAGAATTACACGAAAGAACTAAAGGAAAGTGTACAGGCTAAGGATGCAAGACTTCAGGAAGTTGGTTACAAAAACTATTAATAAATAAAACTAAAACAACTAAAGAATGTTAAGAGTATATCTGAAGGGTATAGAGGATGTTTGAAAAGATATGTGACAGCATATCAGCCTTACAGATACATAAGAACGGAGGACAATAATGGATTACAAGAACGCTGGTGTTGATATTGAAGCAGGTTATAAGTCAGTTGAGTTAATGAAAGAAGCGGTAAAGTCTACATTCAGACCGGAAGTATTAGGTGGAATCGGTGGATTCTCAGGTGCATTTTCACTTGAAAAGATTAAGCAGATGGAAGACCCTGTACTTCTTTCAGGAACAGATGGATGCGGAACTAAGGTTAAGTTAGCATTCATTATGGATAAGCATGATACTATCGGTATTGATGCAGTTGCTATGTGTGTTAATGATGTTGTATGCGCAGGTGGAGAGCCTCTTTTCTTCCTTGACTACATTGCGTGTGGCAAGAATTATCCAGAAAAGATAGCTACAATTGTTGGTGGTGTTGCAGAAGGATGCCGTCAGTCAGAATGTGCACTTATCGGTGGTGAAACAGCAGAACATCCAGGTCTTATGCCAGTTGATGAGTATGATGTTGCTGGATTTGCAGTAGGTGTAGTTGACAGGAAAGACCTTATAACAGGTCAGGATATAAAGCCAGGTGATACACTTATAGGTATAGCATCAAGTGGTGTTCATTCTAATGGTTTCTCACTTGTAAGAAGTGTATTTACAATCACAGAGGAATCACTTAATACATATTATGATTCACTTGGAAAAACACTTGGAGAAGCGTTGATTGCTCCAACTAAGATATACGTTAAGACTATGAAGTCTATAAAGAATGCTGGTGTACGCGTTAAGGGCTGCAGCCATATCACAGGTGGTGGCTTCTATGAAAATATTCCTAGAATGCTTCCAGATGGTGTAAGAGCAGTTGTTAAGAAGGACAGCTACGAAGTACCACCTATCTTTAAGATGTTACAGACAGATGGTGAGATTGAAGAACATATGATGTATAACACATTTAATATGGGTATTGGACTTGTACTTGCTGTTGATCCTAAGGATGTTGATACAACTATGGAAGCTATTAAGGCAGCAGGCGAGACACCTTATGTAATCGGCAGTGTTGAAGCAGGTGAGAAGGGAGTTACTTTATGCTAAGAGTAGCTGTTATGGTATCCGGAGGCGGTACTAACCTTCAGGCTATTATTGATGGTGTAAAGGATGGCACTATTACTAATACAGAAATAGCTGCTGTTATAAGTAACAATGCAGGTGCGTATGCACTTACAAGAGCTAAAGATAACGGAATAGCTGCTTACTGCGTATCACCTAAGGATTATGCGACAAGAGATGAATTTAATAAGGCACTTTTAGATAAGGTCAACTCGCTTAATGTAGACCTTGTAGTGCTTGCAGGATTCCTTGTTAAAATTCCAGAGGAAATGGTTCATCAGTACAGCCATAGAATTATTAATATTCATCCATCACTTATACCATCTTTCTGCGGAGTTGGCTTCTATGGTCTTCATGTCCATGAGGCAGCTTTGGCAAAAGGCGTAAAGGTGACAGGTGCAACTGTTCATTATGTGGATGAGGGCATGGATACAGGAGAGATTATATTCCAGAAGGCTGTTGATGTTCTTGATGGTGATACACCGGAAACTCTTCAGAAAAGAGTTATGGAACAGGCAGAATGGAAGCTGCTCCCTGCGGCTATCAATAAGATTGCTAATGAGCATGATAACTAATACAGTTCTTTAATAAATATATATTGCCAGTATTAGTATTGATAATACTGGCAATTAAGTATAACGAGTACGAAAACTGGAGGAATAAAAGATGAAGGTTTTAGTTGTAGGAAGTGGTGGACGTGAACATGCAATATGTTGGAAGATAAGCCAGAGTCCTAAGGTTGATAAGATATATTGCGCACCTGGTAATGCAGGTATTGCAGAGGTTGCAGAGTGTGTAGATATAAAGGCTATGGAGTTTGATAAGCTTGTTGCATTTGCTAAGGATAACGCCATAGATTTAACAGTTGTTGGCATGGATGATCCACTTGTAGGTGGTATAGTTGATGTGTTTGAAAAAGAAGGTTTAAGAGTATTCGGACCAAGAAAGAATGCTGCTATACTTGAAGGCTCTAAGGCATTTTCAAAGGATCTTATGAAAAAGTATAACATTCCTACTGCTGCATACGAGACATTTACATCTGCTGCTGATGCAAAGGAGTATCTTGAAACAGCAAAATATCCTATCGTGCTTAAGGCGGATGGACTTGCACTTGGTAAAGGTGTTCTTATATGTGAGAATAAGGATGTGGCACTTGCTGGCGTGGATGAGCTTATGCTTGATAAGAAGTTTGGCTCAGCAGGTAATACTATTGTTATTGAAGAGTTCATGACAGGACGTGAAGTGTCTGTACTTTCTTTCGTGGATGGCAACACTATAAAGATTATGTCATCAGCACAGGATCATAAGAGAGCCAAGGATGGTGATCAGGGACTTAACACAGGTGGTATGGGTAACTTCTCACCTTCACCATTCTATACTAAGGAAGTTGATGATTTCTGTAAGAAGTATATATATCAGGCAACAGTAGATGCCATGAAAGCAGAAGGAAGACCTTTTAAGGGAGTAATATTCTTTGGTCTTATGTTAACTCCTGATGGACCTAAGGTACTTGAATACAATGCAAGATTTGGTGATCCAGAGGCACAGGTTGTGCTTCCAAGAATGGAGAATGATATTATAGATGTATTTGAGGCATGTATAGATGGTACACTTGATAAAGTGGATCTTAAGTTTGCTGACAATGCATGTGTATGTGTAGTGCTTGCATCTGATGGATATCCTCTTGAATACAAGAAGGGCTTTGAGATAACAGGTATGGAAAACTTCAGGAATAAAGATTCATATTTCTTATTCCATGCAGGTACTAAGTTTAACGAGGATGGCAAAGTTGTAACTAACGGAGGCCGTGTACTCGGAGTTACAGCGCTTGGAGCTGATTTAAAGGAAGCACGTGCTAACGCATATAAGGCTACAGAATGGGTAGATTTTGCTAACAAGTATATGCGCCATGATATAGGCAGATCTATTGATGAAGCGTAGTCTGGCTGACATCGTAATAATAGTTAAATGGAGGTAACAACCGTATGAAGATTACATCTGTAAAGGGTACAAATGATTATCTTCCTAATGAAGTTGAGATAAGAGATTATCTTCAGAATGAAATATTAAAAGTATATGTTGCTAATGGCTTTGAACATATAACGACACCAGTTATAGAGGATATAGAGAATCTTGATAAGAGCGATGGTGGAGAGAATCTTAATCTTATTTTTAAGATTATGAAAAGAGGAGATAAGCTCGACAAGGCACTTGCAAGTGGAGTAACATCAAAAAATGAGAATATTCTTGCAGATATGGGTTTAAGATATGATCTTACACTTCCACTGAGCAGATATTTTGCTAATAATAAAGATAAACTTACACTGCCTATGAAGTGCATACAGATGGACAGAGTATATAGAGCTGAAAGACCACAGAAGGGAAGACTTCGTGAGTTTGTACAGTGTGATATAGATATCATCGGTTCTGATTCAAGGGACTCAGAGGTTGAACTTATACTTACTACAACAAGAGCACTTAAGGCTATTGGCATGAAGAACTTTAAGGTTAAGGTTAATGATAGAAGACTGCTTCGTGCTTTCCTTATGGATTGTGGATTTGAAGAAGAACAGCTTGACAGTGTGTGCATAACATTTGATAAAATGGATAAGATTGGCCTTGATGGTGTAAAAAAGGAACTTGAAGAAAAAGAGTTTGCTGATGAAGCTATAGGCAGGTTTACAGATTTCTTATCAGGAGTGGATGATCCACAGCAGATTACATTAGAGTCTGTTAAGTCTATTCTTGTTGATAAAGCACCTGCGGAAAGTCTTGAATACATTATAAACACAGTTAATGCATTATGTAATGGTGAGTTTGATGTTGTATTTGATCTTTCTTTAGTAAGAGGACAGGGATATTATACTGGTACTGTATTTGAGGTAGAGAGTATTGATTTTAAGGGAGCCATAGCTGGTGGTGGAAGATATGATAACCTCATAGGCAAGTTCTTAGGACAGCAGGTAAGTGCAGTAGGCTTTTCTATAGGCTTTGAGCGTATATTCTCAATTCTTATGGAACACGGTGTTGATCTTGCAGACAAGGGAAACAGGATAGCTGTTATGTATGATGAGGGAGATCTTACTAATGCATATAGAATAGCTGAAAAGTACAGAGCAGAAGGAAAGATATGTTCATTATACGTAAAGCCTAAAAAGATGGGTAAGTTCTTATCAAAGCTTCAGGAAAGAGGCTATGCTGGATTTATCAATGTAAGCAATGGCGATGAGATATCTGATTTTGAATAATAATATGATAAAAAGCGTATGTATTGCCGGTATAAAAGCCGGCTGATACATACGTTTTTTTATCGTTAATACGCAGCTGCCTTGTCAAGGGCATTCTGTATAGCACCAAGAAGCAGGTTTGCAGTATATTTGTTGGATGAATCATAAGTTATGTCAGCGGTTGTACCACGTTGGATTACAGCGTTTTTAATTTCATCGAAGGATGGTGCAAGCATAGGATACATTGTCTGGACTGATTCCGATATATTAACAAGTTCAATGCTGTTAATATTGTCAGAATCAACAGTTACCTGGATATCAACAGGATTTCCGTTAAGCATAAGAGAGGATGTATATACGCCAGGAGAATATGTAACACTGGTGTTAATAGAATTATTTTGTCCAGCAGCGTTTGTGGGATGGCTTTCTGGTTCTTTGTCTGATAGTATATATATAGCTGCTATTATAATAAATGCTATAATTACGCATAATGCTAGTATTAGTTTCTTAAGTGGTATGACTAATATACGTGTAGAGCCACTCATCAGATAAATCCTCCTATACTGGATACTATTTATAAGAATATATGAGAGTGTGTGAAAATATAGAACGAAGATATAAAAAGGAGATAATGCAGAATGTCATTACAGTACATATTTGGCGGTTCGGGTGCAGGAAAGTCAACATATTTATATAATTCCATAATAAAAGAGTCAATTAAGAATCCTTTGGAAAATTATATTATAGTAGTTCCTGAACAGTATACTATGGCAACACAGAAAAGAGTGGTGGAACTGCATCCAAGAAAAGGCGTACTTAACATAGATGTTGTAAGCTTTGAAAGGCTTGCATATAAAGTATTTGAGGAAGTTGGGGCAGCAGATTACCCTGTTCTTGACGATACTGGTAAGAACCTTATAGTAAGAAGAGTGCTTGAGCAGAATAAAAAGGCTTTAAGATTCTTTGGGAGCAACATATCCAATACAGGCTTTGTATCGGAGCTTAAATCAGTTATATCAGAAATGCTTCAGTACGACATAAGTGTTGATAAGCTTCTTGATATTAATAAAAATGTGGATAATAACAGCCTGCTTGGGATGAAGCTGGATGATATATCACTTATATATGGAGGCTTCAGGGAATTCATAAAGAACAATTACATAACGTCAGAAGAAATACTGGATCTTATGTGCAGGAAAGTAACAGAGTCATCAAAGATACGTGGAAGTGTTATAGCATTTGACGGCTTCACTGGTTTTACACCAGTGCAGTACAGGCTTATGGCTATACTTCTTGATATGTGCAAAGAAGTGAAGGTTGCACTTACTATAGATATTTCCGAACATGTCAATATAAATGAGGGGATAGAGAGCCTGTTTTATATGACAAAGGATACTGTTGCACATCTTAACAGAATATGTGATGAAGGGCATATTAATGTGGATAAAGTAACAGTTGGTGAAGATACAATGTTAACAAGATTTGCAGCCTCTAAGGAGCTGGCATTTCTTGAAAAGAATATATTCAGGCCAGGTCTTAGATATTACAGTGGAAAAGTTAATGATATAGTCATGTATGCAGGTATCACACCTAAAGATGAGATACAGTATGTATCAGGGGAAATATTAAAGCTTACAAGACTGCAGGGCTTTAGGTATAACGAAATAGCAGTAGTAACAGGAGATATATCAGTATATGGAAAGCTTGCTGCCAATATATTTGCCCAGAATGATATACCATATTTCCTTGACCAGAAGCTGCATGTTACAGATAACTGTCTTGTAGAGATGATAACAGCTGTGCTTGATGTTATTGAAAAGAATTATACTTATGACAGTATGTTCAGATATTTAAGAACCGGGCTTACTGGATTATCAGATGAAAATATAGATATTCTTGATAACTATTGTCTTGCTGTAGGCATAAAGGGTAGAAAACAGTGGAGTACGCAGTGGTGTAGAAAGTTCAGAAGCAGTGGCATAACAACGGATTTAAATATGCTTAATGAATTGAGGCTTAATGTTATGGAGCCTTTAACAGAGCTTGATAAAGAACTAGAGGAAGCAGATGGCAATGTAAGACTTATGACAACGGCACTGTATAAGTTTCTTGTAGGGATGCATTGTGAGGAACAGATGTCTTTACTTGCAAAGAGCCATGGGGATGAGTACAGGCAGATATATAAAAAAATTATGGAGCTGTTTGATAAAATAGTACATCTGCTTGGAAGTGAAAAAGTATCTGTTAAAGAATATAACCGTATCATGGCATCTGGTTTTGATGAGATAAAGATAGGACTTATTCCTCCGACAAAAGACTGCGTGGTGATAGGTGATATTGAAAGGACAAGACTTGATAACATAAAAGCGATGTTCTTTATAGGTGTAAATGATGGATATGTTCCTAAAAAGAGTGACAGCAGAAGTGTGCTTTCAGAAACAGACAGACAAAAACTAAAGGAAATGGAGGTATCCTTGTCAATGTCTGTGAGGGAGAAAGCATTTGTCCAAAGATTCTATCTGTATCTTATCATGACAAAAACATCAGGAAGGCTATACATAACATATGCATATAACAGTATGGATATGAAAGCAATATTACCATCGTATATAGTAAGAATGTTAAAGAAAATGTTTCCTGGGATGAATGTGCTTTCTTATGATGACACAGCGAAGGAACATTCATATATAAAGATTCCTAAGACAGAGCTTGAATGGACTGATGAGAATCTGGCAAAAATACTTGCAGATGGTGTGGCACTCAAACTCTATGGAAAAGAACTAACAGGAAGTGTAACATCGTTTGAACAGTTTGCATCATGTCAGTATGCTTATTTCTGCCGTTATGGACTAGACCTTTCGGAACGTGAGGAGTACAGGTTTGCAGTAAATGATTTCGGAACGATACTTCATGCAGTTATAGAAGATGTATCAAAGAATATTAAAAGAAACAAAAAATCTTTTGTACTGCTGTCAGATGAAGAAAGAAGAAGCCTGGTATCGGAAAGTATACATGCAGTTGCAGATAATTATGGCAATACGATACTTAAAAGCACAAGCCGAAACGAATATCTTATAAAACGCATGGAGGATCTTGCAGATAAAACATTGTGGGCTATAGGAAAACAGCTTGCGGATGGTCTTTTTACACCTGATACATTTGAAAAAGGTTTTCTTACAAGGATAGAGGATCTGCCACATGATGTCAGTTTTTTTATGCAGGGTAAAATAGACAGAATAGATATATGCGAGGATGATGAAAATGTATATGTCAAGGTTGTTGATTATAAGACAGGACACGCTGATTTTGATCTGTTCAAAACATATTATGGCCTTAAAATACAGCTTTTTACATACATGAGAGAAGCTATTGCATATGAAAAAAAGAAACATGAAGGTAAGAATGTGATTCCTGCCGGATTGTTATACTATAACATAGATAATCCTATAGTGGAAACAAAGCAGACGGATGATTCAGCTATCGAGGAGCTTATAAGAAAGGAACTTCGCATGAAGGGGGTTGTTAACTCCAATAAGAATATTATAAGCAAGCTTGATTCTACAGAGGGGACGTCACTTAATATTCCTGTGACAGTAGGAAAATCAGGAAATATAGATGCGTCTAAAAGCAAGGTGCTTACAACAGAAGAGCTTTTGGCAGTTGGCAGATATGTTGATAAGGAGAATCTGGATAAAGCAACAAAAATACTGGATGGAAGTATACATATTAATCCATATGAGAAGGGAAATGAAAACAGCTGTGCATATTGTCCTTATAACAGTGTATGCGGATTTAGTGAGGATATGCCAGGTGTTAAATTCAGAAGACTTGAATATATGAGTCCTGATGATATATGGGCACAGATTAAAGGCAATGAAGAGAAACAAAAAGACACAGGTAAAGATGAAGTGGGAAAAGAGGAATAGTGTATGGCAAAGTCATGGACAGTGCAGCAGCTTGATGCTATGAATACTAAAGACAGAAATATTCTTGTATCAGCGGCAGCAGGTTCTGGTAAAACAGCTGTGTTAGTAGAAAGAATAGTAAAAAAGATAACAGGTGAAAACCAGACTGATATAGACAGACTCGTTGTTGTAACCTTTACAAGAGCAGCAGCGGCTGAGATGAAAGCAAGAATAAGAAACAGACTTGATGATATGCTTGATGAGGATGAGAATAATGCTAATCTTATAAAGCAGATTGCACTTGTTAATAATGCACAGATAACTACTATAGATAGTTTTTGCCTGTGGATATTAAAGAATCATTTTTCGGAAATTAATCTTGATCCTGGTTTCAGAGTGGCTGATAAAGGAGAAATAACACTTCTTGAAAATGATGTAATGGAAGATATGCTTGAGGACTATTACCAGAAGGGTGATGAACAGTTCATAAAACTTATAGATGCCTATGGTACTGGGAGAAATGATGCGAATATTGAGGAAATAATCAAAAAGATATATGCTCTGGCAAGAAGTAATCCATGGCCGGATGAGTGGTATGAACAGGTGCTTGATACATATACCAGCATAGATAACGGCAGTAACAAAGTACTTGCCAATCTATATGAAAGCATAGTGTATTCAATAAGTGACTATAAGAAAAAATATGAATATATGATAGAGGTGTGTAACAGGCCAGATGGACCGGTTTCATATCTTAGTGCTGTTAATTCAGACTATATGGCTATATGTGGTATTGTTAATTCGCAGGATATTAATGAGCTGGCAAAAAGAATATCAAACATCAGCTTTGAAAGACTAAGTACAAAAAAGATGCCGGATGCTTTGGATGAACTTAAGGAGTATGTAAAAGGACAGAGAGATAAATATAAGAAATATATAGCAGGTCTTACTAAGAATGTGTTTACAGCGGATATAGACAGTCTTATGGAAGATGTTCACGCTAATTCCATGGCAGTTGGAATGATGGTGCAGCTGTCAAAGGATTTTGCAGATAGGATGGAGACAGAGAAAAAAGACAGAGGAATAGTTGAATTCAATGATATAGAACATTATGCACTTGATATTCTGGTAAGAAAGAATGGCATAGATAAGGAATATACTGGGGTGGCTGATGAACTTGCTGAATATTTTGATGAGATACTTATTGATGAGTACCAGGATTCCAACCAGCTTCAGGAAGAAATACTTACAGCAATATCGAGGGAAAGGTTTGATGATAAGCCTGATAATATGTATATGGTTGGTGATGTTAAACAGAGTATATATAAGTTCAGACTTGCGTGCCCTGAGCTTTTTATGAAAAAGTATTACAGCTATCAGACATATAAAAATGATAATGCAGAAGATATAAAAGAAGCCTTAACAGATAAGCAAAAAGCCTGCAGGATAGAACTTCAAAAGAACTTCAGAAGCAGGAAAAATATACTTGATACAACTAACGATGTGTTCTACAGGGTTATGAACCGCAATTATTGTGGGATAGAATATGACAGCAGCCAGCAGTTAAACTGTGGGCTTGATTATCCGGAATGTAAGGATAAAAGAAACTTTGGATGGGAATCTGAAAAAAGTACAGACGTAGTGCTTATAGATACATCCGAGGATGATGAAAACAGCAGCATAGAAGCAGAGGCATTATACGCCGTGAAGCGCATAAAGGCTCTGATGACAGATGAGAATCCTTATTATGTGTATGATACAGACTTATCAGACTACAGAAGAATACAGTATGGTGATATAGCGATACTTACAAGGACACTTACAGGCTGGGCAGATACATTTGTTAATGTCCTTCTTGATAATGATATTCCTGCAATGGCAGAAACAGCACAACAGTATTTTAAAGTAAGAGAGATAAAGGTACTTATAAGTCTGCTTACATGTATAGATAATCCTATGCAGGATATACCTATGGCATCAGTGCTGCTGTCATATTTTGGAGGCTTTACAGAAGATGAGCTTGCAATGTTAAGAGTTTATGGTAAAAATGCTTCCAAAACGGATAAGCTTTTTATAAAACAGATTAAGGCAGTAAAAGAAAGTGGTGATGCAGCATTAAAAGAGCTTTCATACAAATGTGGCAGCTTTCTTGATAAACTAGCTGCGCTGCGTAAAAAATCAAGACTTATGACAATATATGATCTGTTGTGGGATATAGTATATAATACAGGATATTATGACTATGTCGGTACAATGCCTGCAGGAAAAAAGAGGCAGTCAAACATAGACGTACTTCTTGATAGGGCATCATCATTTGAAGGAACTAGTTATAGTGGATTGTTTAACTTTTTAAGATATATAGAAAGACTTCAGAAATATGATATAGAACTTACAGATTCACAAGGGTCTGGAGTTGGCAGTGATGCTGTCAGGGTTATGAGTATACATAAAAGTAAGGGTCTGGAGTTTCCTGTAGTTATAATGGCTGGTCTTAACAAGCAGATTAATAAGATGGATGCAAGAAACAGACTTGTTATAGACCAGGAGCTTGGAATAGGAACTGATTATGTTAATCTTGATAAGCATACCAAAACTTCAACTATAATAAAGGGTGCCGTTGCAAGAAAAATCCTGCGTGATTCCATATCGGAAGAAGAACGTGTGTTATATGTTGCTATGACAAGAGCAAGGGAAAAACTTATTATGATTGGAAGTGTGACAGGAACAGATAAGAAAATGTCAGCATGGCAGATGTTATCAGTTGAACTTGCACTAAATGGGATATATTCATATGCCGAGTGTGAAAATATAGATAAGTATTCAGATATGGTTATGCCAGTTGCACTTATGGACAAAGCTTTAAACAGTGGAATTTTTAATGTCTGTATAATAACCTTAGATGAAGACGTGGTATGTGATACAGCTGCGGATAATGACCAGGTAAGTGATACAGACAATGTGCAGCCATGTGTCACAGACAATACACGATTGGATGAAAGTGTGCCATATATTAAGGAGAAGACTTCTGACATGCATATATCAGAGCTGCCTGAATATATAAAGGATCCGGATGCAGATAGAAAGGTCAAGGTTACTGTATCAGAGTTAAAGAAGATGCAGGAAGATTCAGACTATGATAACAATGCATTTATGCCGGACGATATAAAAGCGGCATATAAAGAAGCTGGTAAGGATGAATTGGAAGCAGCTGATAAAATAACAAATCAGGAAAAATCAGAAGATGAAGATTTTGTACCAACAATACCTGATTTCATATCAGATAAAGAAGAAACACTTCGCGCGAATGAACGTGGAACGGCTTATCACAGAGTTATGGAATGTTTAGATTATAATAAGATTGAAAGCCTTGACGATGTAAAAGCAGATATTAAAAAAATGCTTGATTCTGAAAAAATGAACAGCATGCAGGCTGGCTGTATCAGGGCAGAGGATGTTTATGAATTCGTAAAATCACCTATAGGACAGCGTATAAAGGAGGCTGTTAAGAAAAACAATGTAAGGCGTGAACAGCCATTCATGTTTGAATATGACAGACAGCTTGTACAGGGAGTTATTGACCTTTATATGATAGAGGATGATAAGATAGTTCTTGTAGATTATAAAACGGACCGTGTAAAAAAAGGAAAGGCGGGCGAGCAGGAGCTCATAAGAAGATATAGTGTACAGCTTGATTATTATGCGCTTGCCCTTGTTCAGCTGACGGGGCTTGAGGTTAAAGAAAAAATTATATACTCATTTGCACTTGGAAAACAGATAAGTCTTGAATGAAATAATTGCATGATAGTTGAATTTATAAAATTTATACTATATACTTAATTAGTTACACTGATATGGTCGTGCAGGAAACGGATTTATGAGTGTAAAGAAAGTAAAATATAAATTATGATTTTATGTGCCATGACTCGCACAGGAATGAGGAATAGTATGTCAGATATTACAAGTGAAATAAAGAAAAGAAGGACATTTGCGATTATATCGCATCCCGATGCAGGTAAGACAACTCTTACAGAAAAGTTTCTGTTATATGGAGGTGCTATCAACTTAGCAGGTTCTGTAAAGGGTAAGAAAACAGCAAAGCATGCAGTATCAGACTGGATGGAGATAGAAAAGGAAAGAGGTATTTCGGTAACATCTTCTGTACTTCAGTTTAATTATGATGGATATTGTATCAATATTCTTGATACCCCAGGACATGAGGATTTCTCAGAGGATACCTACAGAACGCTTATGGCAGCAGATTCGGCAGTCATGGTTATAGATGCATCAAAGGGTGTCGAAAAGCAGACTATTAAGCTTTTCAAGGTATGTGTTATGAGACATATTCCTATATTTACATTTATAAATAAGATGGATAGAGAAGCCAATGATCCATTTGAACTCCTTGATGAAATAGAGAATGTGCTTGGCATATCAACATGTCCTATAAACTGGCCTATAGGCTGTGGTAAAGAGTTTAAAGGAGTGTATGACAGAAAGCAAAGAGAGGTATCACTCTTTAAAGCAGCCATGAATGGCCAGAAGGAAGTTGCTACTAAGAATATCGCACTTGATGCGCCTGAGCTTAAAGCGGAGATAGGTGATGCCTATCTTGAAAAATTAGATGAGGATGTTGAACTTCTTGATGGTGCAAGTGCAGAGTTTGATCTTGCAAAGGTGCAGGCAGGAGATCTTACGCCTGTATTCTTTGGTTCGGCTCTTACTAACTTTGGTGTTGAAACATTTTTACAGCATTTTCTTGATATGACTACATCACCACTTCCACGTAACTCATCAGAAGGACTTATTGATCCTTTTAAGGAGGATTTCTCAGCATTTGTATTTAAAATACAGGCTAATATGAATAAAGCACACAGAGATAGAATTGCTTTTATGCGTATATGTTCAGGAAAGTTTACTGCAGGTATGGAAGCTAATCATGTGCAGGGAGGCAAGAAGATAAGACTTTCACAGCCACAGCAGATGATGGCACAGGAAAGACACATAGTTGAAGAGGCATATGCAGGAGATATTATAGGTGTATTTGATCCGGGTATATTCTCGATAGGTGATACAATATGTTCATCTAATAAGAAGTTTATGTTTGATGGCATTCCTACATTTGCACCAGAGCATTTTGCAAGAGTAAGACAGATAGATACTATGAAGCGTAAGCAGTTCATAAAGGGTATCAGCCAGATAGCACAGGAAGGTGCTATCCAGATATTCCAGGAATATAATACTGGAATGGAAGAGATAATTGTAGGTGTTGTTGGTGTTCTTCAGTTTGAAGTGCTGGAATATCGTCTTAAAAATGAGTATAATGTAGATATAAAGCTTGAGACACTGCCATATGAGCATATCCGCTGGATAGAGAATCCACAGGAGGTGGATGTAAACAGAATAGTAGGTACATCGGATATGAAGAAGATTAAAGACCTTAAAGGCAATCCATTGCTTGTCTTTGCTAACAGCTGGTCTGTCAATATGGTACTTGAACGTAACGAAGGTCTTAAGCTGTCAGAGTTTGGAAGAAATTAGAATGAAACATGGCTGAAAATAAGGAACCGGGTGATTAGATGGAAAAAAACTACAGGAATGTTGCAAAAAAGATAACAGCTGTTGTACTTATGATGGTCATAATTATATGTACTCAGTTTGGATACACAGGTGCCATAAAGGCTAAAGCGGATGATGACATTATAGCGACAGGCTATGTTAACTATGATGTTACGGATTTAAGGATAAGAACTGCTCCGGTTAATGGAAGCATTATAACGAAGGTTAATGGTGGCTTTAAGTTCGATATATATGAGGAAGTAAGTACAAGTGCGACATATAGCTGGTATAATATTGGATTTTATCTTGATGGTGAATATACAAGAGGCTATATAACCTCACAGTATACAACTAAAGATAAAAAGTCGGATTATAAGCCAGATAATAATTTTGAGGATTATCTTACAGCACAGGATTTTCCAGAATCATATAAAGAAAGCTTAAGACAGCTGCATGAGAAGTATCCATTATGGGTTTTTGTGGCAGATCATAACGGCAGAGACTGGAATACCATGGTTAATGCACAGAATGTTATAGGAAGAAGCCTTATATACAGCTCTGCTGATTCATCATGGAAGTCTACAGCAGAAGGATGTTATGACTGGGAAACAGGTGAGTATACGATACTTGACAGTGGTGGCTGGGTACAGGCATCTGAAGGTCTTGTAAAATATGCCCTTGATCCTCGTAATTTCCTTGATGATACATATATATTCATGTTTGAAAGTCTTTCATATGATTCATCTGTACATAATACAGATGGTGTGCGTAACATAATAAGTGGTACATTTATGGAAGATTCAGGACATGATCTTGATGGATATGACTATGCAACACTGCTTATGTATGCAGGAGAGGTGTCAAAGGTGAGTCCTTACCATCTTGCAACAAGAATTATACAGGAGCAGGGTGCTAATGGTATTGGTAACCAGATATCAGGTAATGTAAGTGGTTACAGAGGTTATTATAACTATTACAGTCAGAATGCCTATGCCAGTGGTGGTCTTAGCGCAGTACAGAATGGCCTTAGATATGCCATGCAGACAGATGATTCTAATATGCGCCCATGGAATACAAGATATAAGGCTGTTGTAGGTGGTGCTATTAATCTTGGAAAGTGGTATATAAACAGAGGACAGGATACGATATATTATGAAAAATTTGATATAAAGAATTTTTCACATCAGTATATGACAAATGTCTTAGCACCACGTTCAGAAGCCACAAGAGCAAAGAAAGCATATAGTACAAGTACACTTAACAATACAACATTTAAGTTTAGTATACCAGTATATGATAATATGCCTTCATCAAGATGTATTATTCCTGATGGCAACCAGAGCTCTAATAACTGGTTAAGAGGCTTGTCAGTTGATGGTTATTCACTTACACCTACATTTTCATCAGATACTACAGATTATAGTCTTATAGTTGAAAATGAAGTTAAAAGCATAGATGTATCAGCATCGGCAGCAGATACTAATGCAAGTGTAAGCGGAAGAGGAAGCCACAGATTATCTGTAGGAAATAACACTATTAACATAGTGGTTACTGCAGAAGATGGAGGAACAAGGACTTATACTATCAATGTGGTAAGAAAAGAGGCTGTTAATCCAGAGCCATCACCAGAGCCAGTAAAACCAGCTCCGGACAATGGAGGCAATAGTGGCAATGGAGGCAATAGTGGAAACACTGAAAGCGATGGGTTTAAGACAGGACTTCTGATAGATAATGACAAGAAGATAGTTACTAGAATAGGTGTTGGAAGTAGTGTGCAGAGTATACTTGATGGCATAACATATACCAATGGCTGTTATGGAAAACTTCTTAACAGTGATAACAGCGAATGTTCGTCAGATGATACAGTAGCTACAGGTGATAAGCTTACTATATATAGAAAAGATGGAAGTGTGTATGCACAGTACGATATTGTTATATATGGTGATGTGAATGGTGATGGTGTTATAGATCTTGTAGATTTTGTAGCTATCAAGAGAGCTATACTTAATGTATCACAGCCAGAGGGTGTGCATTTTGAGGCAGCAGATATAATTCATGATGGAAGTATAGATCTTATGGATTTTGTCGCTATTAAGAGACACATACTTGGAGTAAGTTTTATTCAGCAGGATTAGTTTAGGTATTAAAGGTAAAATGATATGAAAAATATAAGAAAAATAGCTGCTGTCCTTATGACATTATTATTATGTGTACCATTTTTTAATGTTACAAGTGCTAAAGCGGCAGGAACAGCAAGAGTTTCAATAGGTTCAGCAAGTGGAACAGTGGGAGAAACAGTATCTGTAACGGTTTCAATAGATGCAAGCTTTGAGATAGGTGCTGCTACAATATATGTATCATATGATACATCAGTACTGGAACCGGTAAGCGGAAGCAACACAGGAACAGTAACCTGTAACTTTCTTGACAGCAATGCATCAAGCAGCCAGTCTTCATCTATCAGCTTCAGGATAAAGGCTGCTGGAACTTCAAGTCTTAGTGTTATAGGTGATTCCAAGGTTATAAGCATGGACTACGATAATGCATCAATATCAAGGTCATCGGGCTCAATAACAGGAATAGCACCTGCAAGTTATTCAACAGATAACACATTAAGTTCACTTGAGATAAGTCCAGGTGTGCTTTCACCAGCATTTTCATCTAATGTTACGACATATACAACATCAGTTGGAAGTGATTGTGACAGACTTATGGTAAGTGCTGCACCAAATGATTCAAAGGCTACAGTCAAAGTATCTGGTACACGTATGGATCCGGGACTTAATACAACTACTATTACAGTAACAGCCGAAAATGGAAGCAAAAAAGTATATACTATCAAAACAACTAAAAGTGATAATGTAATAACACCTGAGCAGGCAAGTAAAGAAGCAGAAGAAACGGATGGAACTAATCAGGGTGGAACAACAGATGGAGATAACAACAGTATTATCCAGGAACCTGCGGTAAGTATTGATGGGAATGAATATAAGGTAATATCTTCTTTTGATGAGCATCCACTGCCATCAGGTTATGTCCAGTCAGAAACCGATTATAATGGCATTAAGATAGCTGTAGGCATGGGAACGAACACAAGAGTTATGTTAGCTTATCTTGAGAGCACGGATGGAACAGGTGAAAGTGGTTTTTATGTATATGATTCAGTAAAGAAGACTTTTTCAAAATACATAGAAGTATATCAGCCAGAGCTGTCATATTGTATTCTTCCTATAGATGAGTCATCTATGGAGCTTCCTGATGGTTATGAAGCGGGAAGAATAAACATCAATAACAGGGAAGTAGATGTACTTCTTGATAAAACTGGTAATTATGCGTTGTTTTATGGCGTAAGCTCAACTGGTGATACAGGATGGTTCAGGTATAACATCAACGATGGTACGATACAGGGCTATGCCGGATATAATTCATCAGATGAACCTGCATTGATAAATGCGCAGGATAAGGAAGCTTCTGCTAAAGGAGTAGTAAACGTCTTAAAAGGCACAAGCTATATAATATTAGCATTATTAGTTGTATTTGTACTTATAATAGCAGCTCTTATTGTAGCAGTTATAGTACTTTCACGTAAACTTTCTGTAAGTAAGAAAGCATTCGTAAAAGCCATGGATGAGTATGATGATTCAGATGAATATGATGAGCTTCTTATAAAAAAAGATGATAGTGATGACAGCGATAATGATGAAGCTGATTCACAGGAACATGATGAAGATATAGAAGTATCAGAAGATGCTGAGATTGAAGAAAGTACCGAAAACAATGACAGCTATAATAAACAGAATGAAGAATATACAGATGATTCTTCAGATACAGATATATTAGATGAAGAATCAGAGGAAATCGAACTTGAGGAAATAGAGTTGGAGGAAACTGATAAGAAGTAATATTGTTGTTTAGCAAACATTCGGTTGGCGAACTGACGACATAATATAAGTGAAAATCGGTGCTGCACATACATCATCGATGCCAGAAGTTTCAATTGGATATTTCTAAGACTTTTCTTATAGGTTGTGACTACTGTCGCTACCGTTCGATACGGGACATCCATGTCCCATATCTCACTTCCACAGACATCCGTGTCTGTGGATAGCTGAGTAGTTAAGGAAAAGTCTAAGAACTATCACAATTGAACTTCAAGTGCATCTCACG